>Ga0116227_10012742_pt1:0-12500 | contig 13549 bp, 8 predicted proteins | sample S1TSphgellanicum_FD_89693 | JGI IMG/M metagenome (GOLD analysis project Ga0116227, IMG submission 89693) | Host-associated microbial communities from peat moss isolated from Minnesota, USA - S1T2_Fb - Sphagnum magellanicum MG | ecosystem: Host-associated > Plants > Peat moss >...
ATTAATAAAAAAAAAATTTTTTTATAAAAAAATATTTTAAAATATTTTTATTTTTTTTTTTTTTAAAAAAAAAATTATTTTTTTTTTTTTTTTTTAATAAAAATTTTTTTTTTTTTTTTTTTTTTTTTTGGAGATTCATTGATTTAAAATTCAATTTGAAACATCATTAATTATATGGGTAGATGACTAAGATTTTCCTCATTACACATGTCATTGCTTATGATAAATATTAAACTTACAATATAAAAAATTGTGAATTTTTTAATATATGAATCTAAAATATCCTTGCAACTTATGGAAACCCTTAAAATTGTTATTAAGATTGTAAAAAAGGATTGAAAATGAAGATGTTGTCGTGGAACAAGCATGACTTGATGAGGTCAAATCATTTGTATATATTTGAAAACTAATTTGGTGATCCTCATCCTTAATGCAAATGATCTGCATAAAAAAATCCAAAAAATCCATCTTGTTTAAATTGCATAATTTTTTGTAGATGGATGCCATTTCTATATGTTTACATTCTACATATTATTGTAGTGCCTTGGCATCTTTGACACTAATTATTTTATTTATAAAAATATTAATAATTTTCAAAAAATATTTTTTCAAAGAAGAAAATTTGTGATTAAAAAAATAGTTTTATGGAAGATCCAAAATAATTTTTTTTAAACATTAAAATTTCAAAATCCCTTAATTTTTCTATAAGTATGTATTCAAGCTACCCTTGTATTGTAATAATAAAATTTATTTAAGTAATCTTGAAAATATTATGAATCAATTAAATCATGTGTGCTTTTTACATCCCATGATTATGTTGTAAGGGTTGTAACATTTTCTCAATGTGTGTCATTAATTGAATCAAATGCATGGGACAACGATTGAATTATTTTCACAAAAGTTTTACAAAACAAAGGAAGAAAAGAAGGTAATTCAATTCTTGTTCAATACACCAATGCTTGCAAATTGAGTCCAAATTGAGATCATCATGACTTTCTTTTTAAAACCATAAAAATTGATCAAAATAATTATAATCTTTTTCCATGTTTTCTATATTTGAAACATGTTAATAGTTTAGCTTTTGATTTCAAATTCTACGTTTTTCATTTAAGTTTAATATCTTGGTTACATCAATTGCATGTTAATTGTAAGTTGCATGTCTTGAAACAACTTTGAGATTCTTTTGTGCATGTTATTATTTTAGAATGAATTATTCACATTCAATTTGTGTATCACATTTTTCACTTAACAATTACATTTTTAAGCTTAATGATTTATTAAATAAATTATTAATGTTTTGAAACATAAATCTAAAATTATAATTGAAGTTTTTGACCTATACATCATGATTGCAAATTGTGAAAATCCTAATCTCAACATTTGGTTTGATGCATTTTAATCTGTTAAACCACACTCTATATCCATATGTTATTTAATTATTTTAAAATTAAAAAAAATCATGATGTTTAAAACCCAAACAAGTGGTAACATTGAATTGTTTACCATGATGGTAGTTTTTGGTTTTTTTTATGGAAAATAATAATAATAATAATAATTTAATAAATAAATAATATTATAGTATATTATTAATATATTAATTTAAATTTAAAAATATTTTAGTGGACACATTTCAATTGAAATTATAAATACATTTATTCAAGGAAACATTGAAAATAAAATATCCATCATAACATTTTATCAAATTTGATAAATGTACATGATTTTAAAAATCAATTTCATGTTTATGAAATCAATTAAACTTATTTAAAACTCATTCTAAACATCAAATTCATTATTATAGTGGGAAGCACCATTTAACAATATTTTAATATCAGCTCCACATATGATTTGGGGGTGAAAATTTAATTTTGCCCCATGATTATCTTAGAATGGATATATGTATATAGTTTCTCCAAATATTTTCTCCTTTTGATTCAATTGAATTTTTTTCTTTCAATTTTGATATTTTTTAAATTAGTGAAAATCAAACCCTTCCCCTCACACCCCCAATAGTATCAAGAATAAAATAAAAACAAGTTAATTCATATTAACCTAAGGTAACCTCATTTGAATTTTCTCATCATTCAACTTTTGAAATGTGTGTTTAACATCCCACACCCAAAATCAAAAGCCTTTTAACTCATTATATTAAAATGTGTTTATTGATTAATGGCTAATGATTCATGTAGAACCCAAAATGTGTGGAAGCTTACATTTATTATGTTTAGTTTGAAAACACATTTAATCCCAAGTTTCAACACATGTCAACCTATCATGTTATTGTAAGTTTGTGCCACCCAAAAATATTCTATTGAATGGTAATTCAACAATGTACATGTACTATCTACAACTTAGGTTGAGAAGGTTAGGTTTCTAGTCATGAAGTTTTATATATTTCCATATAAGATTAAATCAAAGAATAAATATACATTAAAAATAATAATAAAAAGAAATGAACTTAATTTTCATTGAAAGTTCCATTCATTTTCATACCAAGCAAGTCTAACATTTCCAAAATTGAGCATTTAAATCACTATAATTGTTCAAAGATAGGGTTACAAGGCCAAGGTCTTGAAAGGACATCCCAAGATGGGACATTGACCTACCAAACATTTCGAATCCAAACATCTTTAGTAGAAATTCAAATTGATGAGGTGCTTTGATTCATGAATGACCTAAGTTTGATGAATGACAAAAACACATTTGAAAAACACCAAGGATAGCAAAGGTTGGTGGAGAAAGAACAAAAAGACAAGAATATCAATGAGAAATGGTGAAATGTAGCACACAAACAATAGCGGGAACATAAAAAATACATGTTAAAAATACCTTAAGGGGTGTGAAGTTGGATAGGAATTATTTTTTGCGGGCAAAAGGCGGTACTAAGGGATGTTGAAGGTACCAAATATAATATCAAAAGATGCCAAGGGCACCAATAAAAACACAAGGGATGTTGGGGGCACTATGGTCAAAAATATTTTATATTTTATATTATTTTGAACTATGACAAATGTTAGGGGTCGTATTGGGGAACACAATAAAAAGGACGTTGGGGAACATTAGAAAGGCCCATTTTGTTTTTCGGGCGTGACAAGGGGCACCAAAAGACATAAAAGACAATGGGGTGCTAAGTAAGTCACCAAGGGATGTTAGGGGTGTTAAAAAGGTTAATGTTTTTAGTAGGTGAAGATTAAATTTCATGTTCTAGAATGAATGGAAGTGGAAATGATTTCATGGATAATTTATATCATTATGGATTGCCAAATGTGGCCACTAATTATTTTTTATTTAAAATACTTTATTAAAAATATTTTAATATTTTAACCTCATGTCAATGGATTGTCATCGGTAATACAAAGTAACATGAAGCCCAAGTTTGTTAAAAAATATTTATGATAATTTAGAATGAATGTACCAAAAATACATCTACCTTTTGTTTCAAAGAATTGACATTCGGTGCATGTTAATGGAACAAACTGTTTTTTGCATTTCATCACTAATTTCACATCTTAGATGTGCCAATTCTGAGAACCTTTTAACCAATGACTAATTAATCAAGGAATGATTAATAACCAAAGAATATTTCACAATTAATGTATTCAAAGTTTACTAATAAATATTTTTCTTTTTGGTGAATTATCATTGAAATTCTACTTTTAAAAACTGGCAACTATCATTACAAAGGGAAAAAAATAGGGGTTAGTAGTTTAGAACGTCCTAAAAACTATTTCTTTAGGGCGGGTGTCATCACATTTACGTCTATTTGGGTACAATTTTAAGAGTTCTTCAAAATATTGTCCCCAGTTAAGTTGAAATTTGCATAGGGATGCTCACCACCTTGACTTTGTAAAAAAATATTGATACTAGGTTTGGATATTTCTAAAGACCATGACTTTGTAAGATTTCAATGGAAGAAATAAGTTCGAAGAAGTTTTCAAATTTCCTTGATGTTTGCAATTGATGCGCAAGCCATTGGTGTGAATTACATGTTATGTTAGGCTACACATTGTTGAAATACACAAAAACCTGATTTATTTGAAATTTTTTATTTCTCTTGGGATTGATTTAAAAATCTAACAATAATATAAAATCTTGTTGTATTTTTCCTTGAGATTTCACTTGCAGAAGAGGTTCCTTTCTCTTCACTTGATGTTTGTGCATTTTGAGATTGTAAAATTCTTTTATTTTGATCTCTTGGGAATTAATTGGCTTCTTCTTCACTTGTCTTTCCCCCTTTGTTGATTTCACATCTCTTTCCTTTCATCTACTATAGATCTCAACACTTTTGCATCTAGAACCAATATCTTTAGATTGAAGATCATTTTACATATGAGTTGGAAATGAGGACATTCTTGAAAATTAATAAAAGATTTGAGAAACTTGAAGTTTTGTTCAAATGTATTTTATAACTTGGGTTTTGAGGGTTTGGAAGGAATCCAATGTGCTCATAGGAGGGTCCTCCCCATGTTCTTGAGGACAATCATAAATGTGTCTTCTTTTGTGCTCCAAAGTTGAAGCTTTAGATATTAAGTGTTGAGAGGTTGTTTTTGGAGACAAGATGCTTTGTATCTTTAAACCTCAAACTTTAAAAAATTGTAATAAACCACGCTCATTATGAAATAGTTTCTTATATTGAATGGGTTGAAATATTTCCGATTATTTGTGCACCTTAAGTCCTAAACCAAACACTTTGTTATTCTAACTAGGGTTAAGGGGTGCCCAAAAGTGATACAATTTTTCCCCCATCATGACCAAACACATCGTAATTTTAAGTGGCTCCCAAGGGGTACCCAAAGACCCAATTTTCTTTCCATGAGCAAACACAAAAATGCTCCATATACATTGAAGGTTGATCGATTTAATCATTGGTCAATAATCAACCCTTCGTCAACCTATTGCTCCGATTGATCATTGACGATTGTTCAACGATGGGCATGCTTCCACTAATCTTGCTTAGTCACTGAATTAAAAACCATCATTTATGTACCCAAAAACACTTAAAACACCTATTCATCTATATTCAAAATCTTTATTTCTTAATTTTATATATTTAAACTAAGGAAATATATCATTACATATTTATATTAAGAAAATATATGAAAATCTATATTTTAATTTAAAAGATATTCAAAGATCAATAGTCAATGAGTAAAAAGTTCTCATGCAAAAATGAAGTTGAAAGTGGCTAACCCTATTGTATGAAAATTTGACCTTTATATGCATTACCATAAAAGGTGTCTTTGTGTGTCATGATTTCATTGGATTTTGAACAAGTTCATGGTTCAAGTGAACATGATGACCTAGTGAGGATGTAATGAATTCACTAGTTTAATGAATGGAAATTATTGAATTGCACCCACATTTTGTAGTAGTGATGAGAATTGACACACCTATCTTAAAGTTGTCAGATTTCAAGGGTGAAAATAATCCAAATATGAGAGAGCAATTTTGGTAAAGCACTTTTTCTTGTCTTGTCTTCTTTCTCCCTTATAGCAAGAAGAAGAGACAAGCTTTGGAGACTAGAAAATTGGGAAAATGGCAGGCTATGATGCTCCTCCTCACATGGATGAAAAGCTGTTTGTGTAAGGTACAAGGCTTCTTCCCCAAGGCATGGCCAGAGTGAACCAGCATCCCACAAAGCCCACCCATCAAGGATGGATGGTAAGTGATCAAGCAACAGTTTTCTGTTGGCTCCAGTTCCATAGGTAAACCATGTTGGTTACCGCGGTTGCTTCTATTTCTTACTACCTACCTATTAACAACTCGCTTGCTACTAGGTAGGTAAATAAAACCCAGCCCTTAAACCTATGTATAAACTATAAAAACCATCTACTTACTTAGTGTTTTTTTCAAAAATTACATCCCTATTAACCATGGTTCAACCTTGGTAACTTATCCTCTCAACCCTCCTACTTTCAACTATGTAAAAACTAAAAAAACCCTTCCTACTTTCAACTCACACTACATAGTTAATTACTTATGCAAAGTCCCTCCCCATGTTCACCTCAAACTACCTAGATGACTACCTATGTAAGTGGGTGGGTGAATGTAATTTGTTACCATATATAGGTAGGTAAAAGGCACTTGGTAGTGCAATGGTAGCTAGCTTGAGAACATGTTTGTCAAATTAATTAATTAATTAATTAATTAATTATGAATATTCCATGCTTCAAAAAAAAAAGAAAACTTAAACATTCCAAAAGAATATAGACTCTATTTTCATTCACTTTTTTTTTCTTTGAAATATTTGTAGAATTTTTTTTTATAAAATTCTACAAATAAAATATAATTATAGTGTGGAAGCTGCCAAGGAACTATGGTTACTACTAGGTAAGTAGATAAAACATGTGGATGGATGGTTGATACCATAGCTAACCACTGTAGTTAGCTCTGGGACAGGAAGGGAGTGAAAAAGTGTTTCTGTCCATAGTTCATCCATCCATGCACTGGATCCCCCCCGGTGGGTGCTCTCTGTGTGCTTCTGCATTCCTGCCGGAATGTCGCCGAGCGAAAGCGGCGGCTGACGTTTGCCGGCACTGACTCACTCGCCCGCACGTTTGCAAATCCTTCTTCTCCCGTGCGCAAGTCGACACACATGCGACGACTACCACGACGAGAGCCTAACGCGTGTCGCATCGTCTGCATTTGCCGACACTTGCTATGAGCAAGCTGCCAAAACCCGAGGTTCTAGGGACTCGCCTCCCGAGACAAGCGGACGGCCCACAGTCCACGACTAGTCGAAGCGCGACAAACCGCTTGTTTTTTTTCCCCCATTTCCTTGTGCGTCAAGCTTCTTTCTTCGACGGAGTCAGGAAGTCAGGAAGCTGTCAAACGCTAATCGATGTACCTCCCTACCACCACCAGGCAAAAGTGTGCACGGCGATGATGAGAGAGAAAGAAAGCTTCGCAAGTGCGTCGGGGCTTTCCAAAATCACCTAATTTTCGAATGTTTAATTTTTGGTGAGATTTCGCCAAAAACAATTTTAAAAAATAAAGAAAAAATAAGGCAAGACTGCTCCCGACACTCGCCGCTTTTCTTTTGTTCCTTCTCCTTCAAGTTTGTTCTCCGGCGCACGTTACTGCTAATCACTGTAATTAAGCACTAATTAGACATTAGGCCCCGGATTAATTAAGATTCTTCTGTCGCCGATTAGTGCGCTAATCATGGAGATTGTCTCGGGATTTGCACCTCCCCGAAGAAGATGGGCGTGGAAGCTTCTTCGCCTCGCTCTCTCTCTCTCGTTTGCTTCCCTCCTGCTGGTAATAAATGCTCGCACATTCTCAGTTTGATTTTATGTCTTCGGCTCTGGGATTTGGAATTCAAAGTTGTAGTATAGTAGCAGTAGCTTAGCTCGAATCGGCGGTTTTTGGAGGAGAATTTTGGTTTGCAGAGGAGCATCAAGGGTTTGAGAGAGCTGAGCTCGGTTCTGTGCTTGTTTGAGAATATATATATATATATATATAGAGAGAGAGTAGGGAATTTGAGAGAGAGAGAGAGAGAGAAGGAAGTTGGGGAGAGGGAGAAAGTATGGGGATGGATATGATGACATTGTTGTGGTCATTACTGGGTTTCTTTTCTCTCATCCGTGGTTTCCTACCTCTAGAGCTCACTGACAGGCTTGAGAAATGGTGGAAGGCATTGCTTCGACCTGCCAACCCTTATTCTCATTTCCATATCCGTGAGGATGGAATGTTTGGCGTCACTAATGACCTCTACCGCGTGGTGCAGCTGCACCTGATAGCTGCCAACTTGTGTCGTGCTGCAGACGAGCTTGATCTCTGTCGAGACGAGAATGAAGAAGGCATCACTTACAGTCTTGCAGGTAGGAGGAATACTTCCCTTTTTCCCCCCAATTCTTCACGATCCTTTTCAGAGCAAATCAGGTTACTACTTCTTCTTTGAACAAATTTGGTAAATTGTTTGTTGTCAATTTGTGCACAATGCAAGCAGACCGTGGCATGTTTACAGTCATGGATCAGCAGGGAAATCAGAGTTTTCAGACCGACCTTTGTGTAGGTTTTGGGTTTAGTTGCAAGAAGTCTCCAGTTCCTCTGTTTTTCCAGCTTAGACTCACTGCCAAAAGATTTCATTGTTGTCAATTTGTGCATGCAAAAGTATTGATAACCTGGGTGCATGCTTACAGTCATGGCTCAGAGAAATCAGAGTTTTTTTCTGACCTTAGTGTTAGTTCAGGGTTTAGTTGCAAAAAGTCTCCAGGTCCTACTGTTTTTCCAGCTTAGACTGAATGCTGAAAGATGTCATTGTTGTCAATTTGTGGTGCACATATTGATCTTGATCTAGATGCATGCATGCTTACAGTCACGGTTCAGAGAAATCAAAGTTTTTTCTGACCTTATTGTTGGTTTAGGGTGTAGTATGCTGAAGGATATGTGAACTCAAACAGACTGGTTGGTTCTTCCTGGGTCCCTTTTTTCAGGAGTTATGGTGCACAAAACATGTCAGATGTCACAGATAGATTTGAATTTTGAACTTTTGTGAAGAACTAAACATTTATTGAACAACATGGAATATAACTTTGCTTGCTTGCTTGCTTGCAGCCGATGAGAGAGTGATGGATACTTTTGAGGGTGTGAAAGTGTGGTGGACTCACTCAATGAGAAAAGTAGGAAAAGATGATGAGCAACGTGAAGATAATGAGTACACACTTAAGATGTACAGGAAGAATAAGGATTTTGTGATGAATTCCTATCTTCCTCACGTTATTGCCAATGCCATGGAGCATAAACGGCAGGTTCAAGAACTGTTTCTTTTCAGGAACAATTCGGACCGATGGGAGCGCCATAGTTTCAAGCATCCCTCAACCTTCGATACTCTGGCAATGGATCCTTGTGTCAAGTCACGTGTCAAGAGTGACTTGCAAGCTTTCATGGCAGGCCAAACATTTTTCCATAAGGTTGGTCGAGCATGGAAACGTGGGTATTTGCTTTTTGGCCCTCCTGGGACGGGAAAATCAAGCATGATTGCTGCCATGGCCAACTACTTGAAGTACAATATCTATGATCTAGAACTCACCCAGGTTTGTAGACTTTTTGCATTGTTAATCTTCTTCTTGCAACCCTAGATTGCACTTAAATGTACATGTGAGGGTCCGGTGTGTACGTTATGTAAGTCAAGTAGATGGTAAATCCTTCAAAGTGAACCAGATCTTGTGCAAATTGTGGTGTGCTAAGTGGAATAATGACACTGTGGTCATGTTGAGGGCTTGACTTTTCATCTACCCATCAGCTCATTTCTGTATGTGCAGAGTGGGGTTTGAAATCAAGTCCATTTTGGTTCCATTCTTCTACCTTCTTGTGTTGTGTGGAGGGTTTGCAATTTGCAACAGTTGATGGTCTGACATTTGAACTGCTTCATGAATGCAGGTCGATGATAACAGCACTTTGATGGACCTACTGGTGAACACAACCAGTAAATCAATTATTGTCATTGAAGACATTGATTGCTCTCTTGAGCTCTCTGGGCAGCGGACGCAACAGGTGCCTTCTCCAGTTGAAAATCCACAGGCTCCAGTTGAAAGTAGGGTTACTTTATCTGGTCTCTTGAACTTTACAGATGGGCTATGGTCATGCTGTGGTGATGAGCGCATCATTGTCTTTACAACAAACCATAAAGAGAAGCTAGACCCTGCTTTGCTGCGTCCAGGGCGAATGGATATGCACATCCACATGTCCTACTGCTCCTTTGAAACATTTAGAGTTCTGTCTGCAAACTATCTGTCAGTCAATAGCCATCCATTGTACAGTTCTGTGCAAAGCTTACTAGAAGGTGGGGTTCTCATTACCCCTGCACAGGTGACTGAGGTATTGTTTGGAAACAAAGATGATCCTGATGTTGCATTAGAAGATCTCATTAATCACATGAAAGAGATAGCACAGGAGGATGCCAAGAAGACTGGAAAGGATGCAGAGCTGAAAGCTGTGGATGTTCTCATGAAGGAGAATGTTGAAAAGGATTTGAAGGAGAATAGGGAGGAGCCCAGGAAAGAGACCTCAGAGAATGTAAATGAACATGTGGACCAAGGGAAGGAGGGAAAAATGGAGAATGGTTGGGATGTGAAGAAGGAAAATGTTGACATCCTGAAGGAGATTGTTGATACTTTGAAGGAGAATGGAGTAAGTCTGGACAAGATGGTAGATGCTTTTGCAAAAGCTCTTCCAGAATCCACTTTTTGCAAACAGAACAGATTGGCCATGGCTTTACAAGTGTAGGAGAAATTTGTGTGGATGTGCATTTGCAAGGGGTTAAGGTAGTGGTAATTTCAGTCATACCAGCCCCTACACCTTCACTATCTGGACGAATTTTTGCTTAAGGAGATGAGGTTTCCTTCTGGTTTTTGATAAAAACCTTCAAGCATAGGGAGAGGAAAACCTTGGTGTGGAGCGTTTCTGCTTTTATATGCTTAAGACAGCGAGCAACAACCTTCATGCATCAACTTCTTGAGTGGTGTACCAGTAACAGTGAACTGGCTTGTTGAGTGCAGATATAGTGGGTCAGTAAGAAAACAGTGACAACAAGCTTCTTAAGACACAAAAAATTCAACCTCAGAACAATTTGTTTACATTGACAGTCATTGTGGTACACTACTGCAAAGTTGATTTGCACCATATGTGGCTACTTTTTTGCTGCTAAATGGTTGAGGTGTACAAGAGGCGTAGAAAAAAGTCCTTAGAACCTGCAGTTAGGGTAGTGGATGAAAAAGAGTCTCTTGAGAGAGAGCACAAGCTGCAGAGTCAGGAGTTGTAAAATGGCCAGTAAGGGGTACAAGGTATGAAATTTCTGATTGAAGTTCACCTCAAAACAAAGAGGCTACTTTGTTACAAAGATTCCATGGAATTAAGGTCTATCCTTTTTGGAAGGTGTCACATTCCTGTGGCTGGTGAAGCTTTCAATGTGAAGATGAAGAGGAAGTGTTATGTTGTTATTGATGTTTGGTGGTGGTGGTCCTTAGGGGCATGCTATTCTCGTAAGGTGGTATAAGAGAAGGATGGGTGGGTGGGGCAGGAAGCTTTCTGAAGTTGATGAAGAAGATAGAGCTTGTATTCTGAGTTTCAAGAATGTTGTTCACAGCGGACATTTCAGTTGTGATTACAGGTTTCATGGTGAACTTCCAGTGATAGTTTCTGTCATGGTTCTCATGGTAGTAGCTAAGGTCGTACTCAAAGTCTATTGATGCCCATAAGAGTTGTAGATTGATCTGAAAGTGAGGAAGTCCTTACTTCCCCCAGGGCAGAGCCGAAGGGCGCAGACTTCTGGAACTCCCCCCACTCCAAGGGCATATTATTGAGTGTAAAAATTGGCACAATTTTTGGTCCTGTGATACCCTACAAGTATCTGGTGATTTTGTGAGATTTTACACTCTGTAAAAACACCTCCAAATACACTAAGAAAATTGATGTCAATTTTTATTTATTTATTTATTAAAAAAATTGAGTACCTCAAATATGAAGCACAATTGTGGAGTCCACCACCAAATTCCCACCACACCATCCCCCTTGCCCCCCCACACTTATGTTGTTGCAACTTGAGTCTCCAACCGAGTAGTTTTACTACCAGAACTTTCCATCACCATATACCAAATATATGTCAGGTTGGCTAGGAGCTTCATGCCAATTTCATGATTTGTATTAGAGTTTGTATCACATATATAGCACCGCACCTTTCTCATTACAAATTGTATATCAAGCTCAAGAAGATAAAGCTTCATACACTCACTCTAGGAGAGACCTAAACCCTCTTTTTCTATTTTTTTGGTTTAGGGTTTAGGGTTGGTGTCCTATTTTGGAAAAGGATCTCATAGTTTTGTTGACATATTTCATAATTAATGGAAACATAGGATTTAGTATAATAGAAATTGAGAGAAAACGTGTATCTTGCATTAAGAAAATGTTCAAAACTCTGATATATATATATATATAAGAGCGCATCGACCCACACCCAATTTGTGGGTCTTTAGTCTTGACTAATAATATGTCTAACCATCCAAATTAGTGTGCAAGTTATTTCCGCATCCCCATCAAATAAATATTTAATTTTAGCAATTATTATTGTAGTGATGATGATCATGAAAACCACACTTGTAATAATAACAAGTGTATTATTACATTCTAAGTTCCATAGTCAATGTTGATGATGATATGTTTGCAAAGGTCTAGAACATGTTGCTGTTGTTGTTGTTAAGCTACAAAAATTGTGTCCATACCGTAGTCTCGGCAAGCTAAAGTTTTGCAATGAATGAATGTTCAGTGGTGTGTGTTTGAATACCGGGTACCTACATTACATGTGAAGGAATTATTATTGCAGAAACTTCTCTTTTGTGATTCCTTGCAAACATCCACTATTGCAAAGAATTCTTGGGAAAAAAAATTCCCTCTCTCTCTCTCTCTCTCTCACACACACACATTCTTGAGAACCTCACATTTGTGAGAATCTCACATTCTTGTCGAGAATTTTTCACTCTCTCTGTCACATTCTTGAGAAC
>Ga0116227_10012743_pt1 | contig 13549 bp, 15 predicted proteins | sample S1TSphgellanicum_FD_89693 | JGI IMG/M metagenome (GOLD analysis project Ga0116227, IMG submission 89693) | Host-associated microbial communities from peat moss isolated from Minnesota, USA - S1T2_Fb - Sphagnum magellanicum MG | ecosystem: Host-associated > Plants > Peat moss > Unclassified...
ATGAACGACACGAACCCCGCTGCGATCATCGCAAAGGTGCCGCGCCTGCCGAACGCCGAGGGGTTGGAGGCGGTTGGACTGGTCATGCGCTGCGCGGCACCGCAAACGCGGCATAAGCATCGCGCGCACGGATCCAGTCGGGCGGCCCCAGCGGATGCAAGGCGTACCGGCTGCGTTCAACTTCGCGCGCAATCACCGCAAAAGCGGTGCGCGCCGCACCCGGTAGCGCGGCAATCCGCGTGATTTCGCGCGCGGTGCTGGCCGGTGTCAGCCATTCGGGGCGTGCGATCGCGATGTCATCGAAACTGCGCCGCAACAACAGATGCACTGCAGCGTCGAACTGCCCGGCAGCGGCCAGGGCGTCGGCATCGGCCAGCAGCGCGCTGGCCCGGGCAAGATCGGGCGCCCATGACGGCTCTGTCGGGGCCGGCTTTGCGCGTTTCGGCCGTTCGCGAAAAATTTGCCAGGCGAACCAGCAGCCAAAGACAACCACCAGCACAACCGCGCCGATTTCGATCGCCCGCGCATGATTGCCCAGCCATTCGCCGATCGGGGCAAACCGCTCGGCCAGCCAGCGCAGTGTCCGGATCAGCCATTGCGGGCTTTGCGCCGGCGGGGTGACGACAGGATTGAGCGGGCTGAACTGGATATCGCCCATCGCGCGGGCCTTGGCCCATGCAGCCTCGCCCGCGCCAGGGCCCGCACTCGCATCAATTGTGGTCGGTATCGCTGGCATGGTCACGGCGGCGATGCTCGCATGCGTCCGCCGCGACCGCAAGCTATCCGCGCGCTCGGGTCTGCGGATATGTCCCAAGAATGCGCAAGTTGTTGGCGAAAAACGCCAGCTCTTCGAGCGCAAGATCAAGCGGACGCTCGCCCGGTTTGCCGACAACGTCGCAAAAAAACGTCGTGGCGGCAAAACTGGCGCCAGTCTGGTAGCTTTCCAGCTTTGTCATGTTGATGCCGTTGGTGGCAAACCCGCCCAGCGCCTTGTACAAAGCGGCGGGAATATTGCGCACTTCAAAGATGAATGTGGTCATCGCGTCGCCGACGATCGTTTCGGGATCGAGCGGTTTGCGCGCCAAAAGGACAAAGCGCGTGGTGTTGTCGTGCGCGTCCTCGACATTGTCTTCCACCACGTCGAGCCCGTACAATTCGGCCGCGATCCGGGGCGCCAGCGCGGCTATCGCGGGATCGCCCAGTTCCGCCACATAGGCCGCCGCGCCCGCGGTATCGGCATGGCTGAGCGGGATGATGCCCTTGTTGCGCAAATAGTGGCGCGATTGTCCCAGCGCCTGCGGATGGCTGTATGCGGCGGTGAACGGCCCGTGGCCCAGTCCCATCAACGCGGCGTGGATGTCTACAAAATGTTCGCCGACGATCGACAACCCGGATTCGGGCAACAGGAAATGGATATCGGCGACGCGGCCATGTTGCGAATTTTCGATCGGGATGATCGCCTGGCCCGCGTGCCCTTCGCGCACGGCATCCAGCGCATCTTCAAAGCTGAAACAGGGCAGCGGCAAGCCATCGGGCACCAGTTCGGTTGCGGCGCGGTGCGAATTGGCGCCGGGTGCACCCTGAAACGCGACGGCGCGCGCCGGGTCGGCCGCAGCGGCGGCGGTCATCGCTTCGACAAGGGCGAGCGCGGGTTTGGGATAACTGGCCATGGTTTCTGGCGATTAGGCCGGGCGGGCCGGATGGACAAGTGGGTTTGCTGACGCAATCGGATGGACATGTCCGGTCTGTTTGCAAGTGCGAAATTAGGGCGGCAACCGGTGCGCAATCGGACTTGCGCCCGGGCGGGGCGATGACTAGAGCCACTTGCAAAATACGAGTGGCGATCGGGCAGAACCGACGCGCCACGGCATTGAAGGACATACGGGGCAAGGCATGAACGACCGTTTCAATACCATCGCCGGCTGGACCTTGTTCGGCGGGATCGTCGCCTTGGGCTTGTCCACCATTTCCAGCCACTATTTCCTGGCCGACAAGCACGAAGCACCCGAAAAAATGGGCTATGCCGTCGTCGGCGCCACCGATGGCGGCGGTGCAGCGGTGGCCGTGGCGCCGATCGCGAACCGTCTGGCCAAGGCCGACGCCAGCAAGGGCGAGGCGATCTTTGCCAAATGCAAGGCGTGCCACACAATCGACCAGGGCGCCGCAAACGGCATCGGACCAAATCTTTGGGCGGTGATCGGCGATGCCATCGGCCAGGGCCGTGGCGGTTTTGCCTTTTCGGATTCGCTGAAAGCCAAAGGCGGCAAGTGGGATTTCGCGCAGCTCGATACCTGGCTGACCAATCCCAAGGCTTTTGCCGACGGCACGAAAATGTCGTTTGCCGGCCTGCCCAGTCCCGACGATCGCGCAAACGTGATCCTGTACCTCAACACCAAGGGTTCGAACCTGCCGCTGCCCGCACCTGTCGCTGACACTGCGCCAGCGGCGGCAGCCGGGGCCGCTGCTGCTCCCGGGGCAACACCGGCGGCTGGTGCTTCAACGGGCGCATCCGCGCCCGGCGTAGGCGCATCAACGCCTGCGGTCGCACCTCCTGTTGCTGCAGGTTCTGCAAAATAATCTGTTGAAGCGCATGATTTGAACACGAAAAGGGGGGGGGCGGATTACGCCTCCCTTTTTTGCGCCCTGTTTGAATGCGGGGGCCGCACTTCCCTGATCTGCTTGCGCGCGCCATTCCGCCACCAGGCTACGCGTAGTGGCAGAATGGCGCGATCACGCCGTCGCCCAGGGCGCGGGTTTATTCGCCGTCGGCGTTCAGGCGCACGCGCATCTCTTTGCCAGGTTTGAAATACGGCACGCGCTTGCCCGGCACATCAACGGTTTCGCCGGTGCGCGGGTTGCGTCCCTTGCGCGGATCGCGCTCGCGGGTTGAAAATGCACCGAACCCGCGCAGTTCGACGCGGCCGCCATCGGCCAGGCGTTTGCCGATTTCATCGAAGAACACTTCGACGACACGTTCAATTTCTTCGCCGCGCATGTCGGGGCTTTCTTTGGCCAACGACTGCAACAATTCGGATTTTATCATCCGCACGTCCCCTTACCAGATGTCAGCGACATCCCCGATTCCCCGCAAGGCCCCAAACGGCCCGGCGTCACGCCGTTCCGGTGGGGCCCGTCCCACAATGAGCACGGCGCCCCACTTCGCCATGCCGAACATGTTTTGCCAGAGAGAGAGCGCGCAGACAATCTTATCGAAGGTATGGAATGCGCTGTTTTTGAGGCCTTTCGTGCAGTTTGACCCGATATGTGACGAATTTGGCGGCCGTTGACGGGCCCAATTGGCAAGCGTGCTGGCGAATCGAATCGTCCGGGCCATTGCGATTGGCGCATGCACCGCGCAATCGGGGGCTGAAATTGCGCTTTGAAATTAGATCATTGACCCGGCGCCGCTGCCGGTTAGGGTTCGGCGCAAACCCGTCCCCCGATCAAATCAACCCGCCCACCGGCGAGGAGAACACAGTTTTGGCCACCGCACACCCCGATTGGTTTGGTCATCCGCGACAGCTCGCCCGCCTGTTCACGACCGAAATGTGGGAACGTTTCGGGTTCTACGGCATGCGCGCGCTGCTGACGTTATACCTGACCAAGCATTTCCTGTTCAGCGATCGCACCGCCAGCGGCATTTACGGCGGGTCCGCCGCGATGGTCTATCTGACGCCGGTGATCGGCGGGTTGCTGGCCGACCGCTATCTCGGATCAAAGCGTTCGGTGAAATTTGGTGCGCTGGTCATGGCCCTGGGTTATTTCCTGCTGTGTTTCGGGGGCGAACCGGTGCAGCCCTGGGCGAATATCGATGGCGTGCGCCATGATGTTGTGCAGGAAAATGTCGTTGATCGTCCTTCGGCGAGCGGACGAGAGCGGCGCTATGTGCTGATCGACCAGCAGAAATTGCAGATTCATGGTGAGGCTGACGGGACGATTTCGCTGCTCGCCACCGATGGCCATGTCGTGCGCCATGTCGCGGCCAGCCAGTTTCAGTCAGGCGGCGATCGTTCTCCCTATATCACCGCGATGATCCTGCTCGCGCTTGCGCTGATCACGATCGGCAACGGGTTTTTCAAACCCAACATCGCGACGATGGTCGGCGAATTGTATGGCCCGGGCGACCCGCGCAAGGATGCCGGGTTCACCATTTTCTATATGGGCATCAATCTGGGCGCCCTGCTGTCGCAGATCCTGTGCCCGCTGCTTGCCGATGTGATCGGCTGGTGGGCCGGGTTCCTGGTGGCGGCGATCGGCATGCTGTTGTCATGGGCCGGCCTGCAATTCGATGGCGGGCGATTGGCAGCCTTCGGCAATCCGCCCGCGGATCTGGTCAAGGACCGGTCAGTGCCGATTTTCGTCGCCGCGCTGGTTGCGGTCCCGCTGGTCATGTTGCTGTTCGAAAACCTGATGAACGCCGCGCCGGAAAAATCCGGCGCGGGCATCGTGGGGTATATCCTGGCGCTGTCGCTGATGGGTAAACTGTTGTTCGGGACCTTCCTGGTCGCTGTGCCCGGGATCCTGGTTTACGCCTGGATCAACGGAAGCCGCGCAGAATTCCAGATGATGGTGGCCGCGATGATCCTGGTCACGTTCAACACGGTGTTCTGGACACTGTTCGAACAGGCGGGCACGTCGCTGACGCTGTTTGCCGATCGCAATACCGACTTGCATGTGTTCGGGTTGTTCAGCATGTCGGCCGCGCAGACGCAGTTCTTCAACGCGCTGTTCATTGTGACACTGGCGCCGGTCCTGTTGCTGGTGTGGTCGTCGCTGCGCAGGCGCGGGCTGGAACCGTCGATCCCGGTCAAATTCGCGATCGGGATCGCCGGGGTCGGGGCCGGGTTCCTGTTTCTGGTGTGGGGCACCACATTTGCCGATGCCACGTTCAGGGTTTCGGTGTGGTGGCTGGCCGGGATGTACCTGATCCAGACTCTGGCCGAATTGTGCATTTCGCCGGTCGGGCTCAGCATGATTACAAAGCTTTCGCTGGCACGCATCGTCGCGCTGATGATGGGGGTGTGGTATCTGTCGATCGCGGTCGCCGAATATGTCGGGGGTCTGGTTGCCCAGATTGCCAGTGTCGACACCGTCGGCGGTGAAGTCACCAATCCAAAACTCAGCCTGGATACGTATGTCCATGTATTTACTGTGATCGGCTGGGTGTCGGTGGGGATCGGGGTTGCGCTGCTGCTGTTGGCATGGCCGATCCGGCGACTGATGCACGGGGTTACTTGATTGGCGGGGCAGAACCGGCCCGATATGCGCGTTTGGCTTGCCACACTTGCCCCTAATACCGACCGCGTTGGATCAAACTGGGTTCGACGTAACGTGATCAAGGGTTTACGAGAGACAGATCATCGCAGCGATCGCCTGCTGCGCTGCACGTCGAGACACGAAGTTGGTTGTAAACATGTTGCAAGGTTTGATCGTTCTGGCGCTGGCGACTGCCGCGTTTATCGGCAGCCACTTTCTCCTTTCGCATATGTTGCGCCGCTGGGCCGTCGCCAAATTTGGCCTGACGGGATTCCGGCTGGTCTATTCGGCGGTCGCGATGGTGCTGCTCATGGCCATTCTGGTGGCCTATCATCTTGCCCCAAAGGTGCCTGTGCTGTGGTCGTCAGATAATCTGCTGTTGCAAGTGGTGTTCTGCGTGGTGGGGTATTTTGCAGTCGCGCTGTTCGTGGCATCGCTGTTTGGCAATCCCGGGCTGATCGGCGCCAATCTCAACGGACTGTCGATCCGGCAGCCAGAGGGTGTTTTCCGGATTACCCGTCACCCGATGATGTTTGCGATTGCCATCTGGTGCATCGTTCAGGTGATGCTGGTACCATCGGCGCGCAATGTGATCGCCTGCAGCGGGTTCGTCGTGCTGGCGCTGGTCGGTGCCCGGCTTCAGGACGCAAAGAACACCGCGCAGTCGGGTCGTGAATGGCGTCAGTGGGTTACCCGTACGCCGTTTTGGCCGGATATCCGCCGCATCGGCGGGCTGGGCACGATCTGGCTGCTGGCTGCGATACCGTGGCTGGCGGTCACCTGGCTGGAAACGCGCGTAACCTTTATCCCCGTCGGGATGTGGTATTTCATTCCAGATTTGCCTTATTGAGCGAAGGCGCCAAGCCCTAGATTACCGGCGCGGTGCTCTAGGCGCGCGCTTCCTGCACTCCGGCGCTGTTGTGGCGCAGCGCTTTCAGCACGGTCTCGACGATATGCGGCGCGGTCAGGCCCGCCTCGTCGTATTGCCGGTCGGGTGAATCGTGGTCCTGGAACACATCGGGCAGACGCATCGTGCGGATTTTCAGGCCGGTATCGGTCAATCCTTCGTCGCTCGCCATCGTCAGCACATGCGCGCCGAGCCCGCCAATCGCGCCTTCCTCGATCGTGATCACCACATCGTGCGTGACGATCAGACGGCGGATCAGGTCATCATCGAGCGGTTTGACAAAGCGCAGATCGGCCACCGTCGTCGGCAATCCGCGCGCATCCAGTTGATCGGCGGCTTTCAACGCTTCGCCCAGGCGTGTGCCCAGCGACAGGATCGCGATGCGACCGCCCCCAGATACTTGAGAGGAGGTGCGCACGATGCGACCTTTGCCGATGGGCAACTGTTCAGGCACAGCGGGCAGCACCACACCGGTGCCGTTGCCACGCGGATAACGGAACGCGATCGGCCCGGTGTCATGCAGCGCGGCGGTATGCGTCATATGCACAAGCTCGGCCTCATCGGCAGGCGCCATCACGACAAAATTGGGCAGCGTGGCCAGATACGTCACGTCGAATGATCCGGCATGCGTCGCGCCATCGGCGCCGACCAGACCGGCGCGATCGATCGCAAACCGCACCGGCAGATTCTGGATCGCGACATCGTGCACGACCTGGTCATAGGCGCGTTGCAGGAATGTCGAATAAATTGCACAAAAAGGCCGCATGCCTTGCGCCGCAAGGCCTGCCGCAAAAGTCACCGCGTGCTGTTCGGCAATCCCCACATCGAACACCCGGTCAGGGTGCGCCGCGATCAGGCGGTCAAGACCAGTGCCCGACGGCATCGCGGCGGTGATTGCGCAAATCTTGGAGTCGCGGTCGGCTTCGGCGGCCAGTGCATTGGCAAACACTGCCGTATAGCTGGGCGCGCCGGGGCTGCTCTGGACTTGTTCGCCGGTGACGACGTTGAATTTCTGCACACCGTGGTATTTGTCGGCGGCGGCTTCGGCCGGAGCATAGCCTTTGCCCTTTTGCGTGACGACATGGATCAGGCAAGGACCCTGCGCCGCGTCGCGCACATTTTCCAGCACCGGAATCAACTGGTCGAGATTGTGGCCATCGATCGGCCCGACGTAATAAAAGCCCAGCTCTTCAAACAGCGTGCCGCCCATTGCCAGCCCGCGCGCAAATTCGTCGGTCTTGCGCGCCGCCTGAGCCAGTGGCCGCGGTAGGCGGCGGGACAGCCGCCGCGCCAGATCGCGCAGTTCGAGGAAAGGCCGCGACGATACCAGCCGGGCCAGATAGGCCGATAGCCCGCCGACCGGCGGCGCGATCGACATATCATTGTCGTTCAGAATGACGATCAGCCGGTTGCCCGCCGCGCCGGCGTTGTTCATCGCCTCATAGGCCATGCCCGCGCTCATCGCGCCGTCACCGATCACCGCGATGCCTTTGCCCGGTTGCCCGGACAATTTGTTGGCAATCGCAAAACCCAGTGCCGCCGAAATCGAGGTCGACGAATGCGCTGCGCCAAACGGATCGTATTCGCTTTCGCTGCGCCTGGTAAAACCCGACAACCCGCCGCCCTGGCGCAACGTGCGGATGCGCGCGCGCCGTCCGGTCATGATCTTGTGCGGATAGGCCTGATGTCCGACATCCCACACCAATTTGTCATCGGGGGTGTTGAACACATAATGCAGCGCCACGGTCAATTCGACCACGCCCAGCCCAGAGCCGAGATGACCACCGGTCAGGCCAACCGCCGCGATCATTTCCGCACGCAACTCATCGGCAACTTGCCGCAGTTGGGCGGGCTGAAGCTTGCGCAAGTCGGCAGGAATGTCGACTGTATCGAGGAGCGGCGAGGCCGAATTTGCGGACATGCCGCTATCCTTACACGCACAAATGCAGCATGTCGAACGTGAGTTTGTGGGCAAAAAGCATTTGCGCAACCGTTGATCGCCGTTGCAAGGCCGCTGCATGACCTCGTTCCAGTTCCGCACCGCGCTGATTGATGATCTTGATGCCTTGCGCAGCGTGATGGATGCTGCGATCGGCGAATTGCAGCATGGCTATTTGTCGCCCGATCAGATTGTATCGAGCCGGGCGGTGATGGGGCTTGATCGCCAGCTGGTGGTCGATGGCACCTATTTCATTGCCCAAGAGTCCCGCAATGGGCGATCGGGCGAAATTGCCGGCTGCGGCGGATGGAGCCGGCGCGCGACGCTGTATGGCGGGGATCACAGTGCGGGTTTGCGCGAACCGCGCCTGCTCGACCCCGCAGCCGAGGCCGCGCGGATCCGCGCGATGTATACGCACCCCGGTTTTGCCAGGCGCGGCGTCGGTCGCGCGATGCTCGCGCATTGCGAAGCTGCAGCCCAAGCGGAGGGGTTTTCTGCGTGCGAATTGATGGGCACACTGGCTGGAGTGCCGCTGTATCTGTCGGCCGGGTACCGCGTGATCGAAGAGATTGTCGATGAGCGCGGCGGCGCACCCGTGCCAATGAAGCGGATGCGCAAAGAGTTTTAGGGTCTGGACCCAATAATCGCGCCTCGAAGGCGCGCTTATTAGGTCCGGACCCTAGTTCAGGCGCCGCACCCACTGCACGTGCCGCGAATTTCAACCACCGGGCGCACATCGACAAAACCCGCGTGGCGCGCCGCATCGCGCAAGGCACCGGTCATCCGGTCATCATCGATGTGCGTCGCCTGGCCGCACACGTCGCAAATCAGGAACATGCAGTCATGGCGGCAGCCCGGGTGCGGGTTGGCGACATAGGCATTGGCGCTTTCGACGCGCCGGGCCAGATTCGCGCGCACAAACAGGTCGAGAATGCGATAGACGGTGTTGGCCGCAACCCGTTTGCCGCGCCGGGTGCCGACGCCTTCGGCAATGTCGTAAGCAGAGGCGGGCTTGGCCCGCGCGGTCAGCGCCTCAAACACATCGGCGCGCATGTCGGTCCATTGCTCACCTGCCGCGACCAGCGCATCGCGCGCCGCATCGATCAAGTGTTCACCGGCTAGGTCATGGTGCAAATGGCTGGTCATGCCGCAACACTAAGCGTGCCGGAGGCGGTTTGCAAAATGTTCAGTTTTTTGCAGCGTGGCCGATGATCGGGATGTGGCTGGTGGCGGCCTGGGCGCGGCTGATGACGCCGTTGACGTTCAACGCCATCCCGGCGCACCCGATCAGAAAACCGAGTGCCAGTGCGCGATACAGATCCTTGCCAAACAGCTTCATCGTCCGTCTTTCATGCTTTGGTGATCCCGGGGGGAGGGATCGCAAACGCCGCAACGTATTGCAGTGCGGCATCATCGGGCCGCGAGATGGCGATCCGACAACGCAATTGCAAGGGATACTTATGGGTCATGGGGCGTTTGCGACACAATCAGTTGGTCGCAATGTGTCGCAAAGACTGATCGCAGGGCCTGACCGGGATCAGCGCGTCACGCGCACCCACACCGGGGCATGATCGCTGGCTTTTTCCCGCCCGCGATAGCTTTTGTCGACGCCTGTCGCGACCAGCCGATCGGCCAGTTCTGGGGACAACAGCGCATGATCGATGCGAAACCCGTGGTCGCGTTGCCATGCGCCGGCCTGATAATCCCAATACGTCCACACCCCGCCGCGCGGGTTGTGTGTGGCCAGCGCGTCGGTCCACCCGGCGTTCACCAGGCGGCGATAGGCGTCGCGCGATTGCGGCTGCATCAAGGCGTCATCGGCCAGCGCGCGCGGGTCCCAGATGTCCTGGTTGGTGGGCACGACATTGTAATCGCCGATCACGACCGCGGGCACTTCCTGCGCGCTGATCGCCGCCATGCGTTTGGTCAGGCGATCCATCCAGCGCAGTTTGAAATCGAATTTCGGGCCCGGTTGCGGATTGCCATTGGGCAGATAGATGCACGCCACGCGCAGGCCGAACACGTCCGCCTCCAGATAGCGGGAATGGTCGTCTTCCGGTTCGCCGTCCAGCCCGCGCCGGACTTCGACGGGTGCTTCGCCCCGGGCCAGGATCGCGACGCCGTTAAAGCCTTTTTGCCCGTGCCAGATTGCCTGATACCCGACCTCGGCGATTGCGGCGGCGGGAAACCCCTCGTCCTGGGTCTTGATTTCCTGCAAACAGGCGACATCGGGCCTGGTTTCGTCCAGCCATTCCAAAAGGCGTGGCAGCCGCGCCTTGATTCCGTTGACGTTGTACGTTGCGACCGAAAGAGTCGCTGTCATACGCTGAAACTGGACCCGCACCCGCAGCCCGAGGCCGCTATCGGATTGGTCACGCGAAAGGCCGAACCGCCCAGCGATTCGACATAATCGACTTGCGCCCCGGCGATCAGATCGATGCTGACCGGATCGACCACCAGCCGCACGCCATCGGTTTCGCTGATCAGGTCATCGCCATCGGGCGCATCGGCCAGCGCAAACTTGTACTGAAACCCCGAACACCCGCCGCCTTCGACCGACAGGCGCAGGATCGCGGGCTTTTGCTGGCGCACGGCAATCGCCGCAATGCGCGCGGCGGCGCTGGTGGATAGCGTCACGGAGGAGAGATTGGTCATGCCATCAAGATAGGCGCTTACGGCCCGTCACTCAAGAGCCATGCCGACCAGGGTCACGCCGACTGGATATAGTGGCGCATCGCGTCGGCTTCTTCCTCGATCCGTTCGATGCGGAATTTGACCAGATCGCCGATCGAAATGAACGCGACCATCCGCCCGTCATCCATCACCGGCAAATGGCGGAACCGGCGTTTGGTCATCAGCGCCAGCGCCTCCAGCGCGGATTCGTCCGGGCTGACCGAGATCACCGGCGATGTCATCACATCGCGCACTTTGCGTGTCAGCAAGTCTGGCCCGATTTTCCGCAACGAATACAACACGTCGCGTTCGGAAAAGATTCCGACGACATCCACGCCTGTATCGGTCACGGGCAGCGCACCGATCCGCCGTTCGGCCAGCAGCGCGATCGCATCGGCGACGCTGTCATCGGCATGGATTGTCCAGACCGGGCCCGAACGACCTGCAATCAGCCTTGCAATCGTCATCGCATCCTCCTGCTATTGTGTCCGGCAACTGCGCTGTGCCACCGCCATTCCCATGAGCATGCCATATCTGCCCATCGGTGCAAGCAATTGCCGCGCGCCGCGTATTGGCGCATGGTCGGCGGATGAATTTTGGTCCGGATCCCCTCGGCTCGCCGCCCGATGCCTATGCACTTGCCTGGGTGCATTTTCGCCGGATGATGCGCTGGACTGCGGAACTCGCAGTCGGGATGATTGCGCTGGTGTGGGTGGTGCTGTTCCACGAATTCGGGATGGTTTCGATCCATCTGTATATCGCCAGCGCGCTGGGGATCGGGCTGATGATCATGCTGCTGGGCGCGTTGATGGGGCTCGTGTTCCTGTCGCATCGCACCGGCCACGACGATACCATCCTCGACCACCAGGACGACCAGACCTGGGATTAGCGCCATATCGGCGTAAATCGCGGCCTTGGACCCCATCAAAACGCGCTACGCAGTACTCCGTATCCAACGGGGGGGCTTCTCACATGGTCGCAGTCGTGGCGACAGTCGCCTATCTCGGGCTGGAGGCGCGCGCGGTCGAAGTGCAGTGCCAGTTGTCCTCGGGCCTGCCCAGCTTTCGCGTTGTCGGCCTGCCCGACAAGGCGGTCGGGGAAAGCCGCGAGCGCGTGCATTCGGCGCTCGCGGCGATGGGCCTGTCGCTGCCGCCCAAACGTATCACGGTCAATCTGTCGCCCGCCGATCTGCCCAAGGAAGGGTCGCATTACGACCTGCCAATCGCACTGGCCCTGCTCGCCGCGATGGGCGTCGTCGATCGCGAGGCGCTGGCGGACCTGGTCGCGGTGGGCGAACTGGCGCTCGATGGCCGGGTGATCGCCAGTCCCGGGGTGTTGCTGGCCGCCTTGCACGCCGGAGCCACAGAACGCGGGCTGATCTGCCCGGCGGCGCAGGGGACCGAGGCGAGCTGGGCCGGGACCGCCGTGATCGCGGCGCCCGACCTGATTGCGCTGCTCAACCACCTGAAAGGCACGCGCGTGCTGCCCGCGCCGTCGCCCGGCGAACCCGATGCGCCAGTGCGTGGCCCCGATCTGAAACAGGTCAAGGGCCAGGAAACCGCCCGCCGCGCGCTCGAGATCGCGGCGGCTGGCGGCCACAACCTGCTGATGGTCGGGCCACCGGGCGCGGGCAAATCGCTGATGGCGGCCTGCCTGCCCGGCATCCTGCCGCCGCTGACTCCGGGCGAAGCGCTGGAAGTCTCGATGGTCGCCTCGGTCGCGGGCACCCTGGATGAAGGACGGATCAGCCGCGCCCGCCCGTTCCGTTCGCCACACCATTCCGCCTCGATCGCGGCGCTGACCGGGGGCGGCATGAAAGCGCGGCCCGGCGAGGTCAGCCTGGCGCATCTGGGCGTGCTGTTCCTCGACGAACTACCCGAATTTCAACGCGCGGCGCTCGATTCGCTGCGTCAGCCGCTCGAAACCGGCGAAGTCACCGTGGCGCGGGCCAATGCGCATGTCAGCTATCCGGCGCGTGTCCAGTTGATCGCCGCGATGAATCCGTGCCGCTGCGGCCATCTGGCCGACCCCGCGCTGGCGTGCAGCCGCGCACCGCGCTGCGCCGCCGATTACCAGGCGAAAATATCGGGACCGCTGCTGGACCGCATCGATCTGCACGTCGATGTCGATCCGGTCGCGGCCAGCGATCTCGCGCTGCCGCCCCCGCTCGAAGGCTCGGCCGAAGTCGCGCACCGCGTCGCCACGGCGCGCGCGATCCAGACCGCGCGGCTGACCGGCACCGGTCGGCGCAGCAATGCCGAATTGGAGGGCGACCTGTTGGAAACCCACGCCAAACCCGATGCGGCGGGCCAGGACCTGCTGATCCGCGCCGCCACCGCGATGAAACTGACCGCGCGCGGCTATACCCGCATGTTGCGCGTCGCACGCACGATCGCCGACCTGGCCGGCGCGCAAGACATCGCCCGGGTGCATATCGCCGAGGCCCTGAGCTACCGCCGCATGCCCCCGCGTGCATAGGCGCTAGCTTGGCCCGCTTTCGTCATGCCGGATTTGCCACACGGGCGCAGGCGCCAACGCAGCCTCGTTCGTCATACCGGACTTGATCCGGTATCCAGCTTCGTCTCGCGCGAGGGGCCAGGTAATTCGTTCAGGATCTCGTCTATCGCATCACTTTTGCACCGTGTCGTCCAGGCCCAAGCTGGACCCCGGATCAAGTCCGGGGTGACGAAGGGGTGATCTGGTCCGTTTGCCCCAACTCCTGCGCTGAGCGGCGGGGCTTGATTGATCGCCTCAGAGCAGCGACAGCATGTCTG
>Ga0116227_10012744_pt1 | contig 13547 bp, 22 predicted proteins | sample S1TSphgellanicum_FD_89693 | JGI IMG/M metagenome (GOLD analysis project Ga0116227, IMG submission 89693) | Host-associated microbial communities from peat moss isolated from Minnesota, USA - S1T2_Fb - Sphagnum magellanicum MG | ecosystem: Host-associated > Plants > Peat moss > Unclassified...
CGTCGCTGCGCGACGTTGTCGAACGCGAGCTTGTTTTATGTCGCGCGTTCGACACGATATGCCTATACGAATCGACTGACTTTGGGGAAATTTTTCTGTGAAATTGGTGCGCCCGGCGCGATTCGAACGCGCGACCCTCGGCTTCGGAGGCCGATACTCTATCCAGCTGAGCTACGGGCGCAGGGTACGGGGTGGCGATACTACCCGTCGTCGGCAAGCGGCGTCCAGTCGCTTGGACGCGCCGCAAGCACCCTCAAGGACCGCCAATACTCCTCGTTCCAGTAGCGTCGCGCGGCTCCGGATGGCGAGGGCAATGCGAAAAGGCGGGTGGTGCCGACCGCGTCCGTTAGAGTCCCGTAATCCACACGGTGACCGACAAACTCTTCGGCGGCGCGCTTGCTGGTGAAGGCCATGATTTGCGGTCGGTACTCGGCAATGACGTCGCGCAATCGCGCGGCGTCAAAATGCGTCTTCGCCAGACTATCGTCGCTGCCGGCGACTGTTTTGGCGAGATCCGTCAATCCCATGTTCCATTGGGTCAATTGACGGTAGTCCTCGGGACGTAGCGCGTGGGGCGTGAGTCCGACGCGGTGGAGCGTGCGCCAAAAGGCGTTGCCGGGTCCGGCATAGTACGCACCGCGGCGCGCCGATGCACTGCCGGCCGCCGTGCCGCAAAATACGATATCGAGATCGTGCGCGAGGACGTCGGGCAGTACGTGCAACGCGGTCGGTTCAAGCGCCGGGCAGTCCATCGAAGAAATCCACCACGCCGGTCTCCAGCGAATATTCGGCACCCACCACCATGAGTCCGGCCTTTTGGATAAGCTGTTCGATGATGTCCGATCCATTTTGTAACCGTTTGACCGACGCGCGGATATTCACGCGCACTGCCTCACGCACCAGGGCGTCAAGATCGTGCCTCAGATTAGTCGCGAGCAACCCTTCGACCGACGGCCGGATCAGGTCGACGATGGAATGCAGATTGTGGGACTGGTTTTCTTTCGGCCGCTGCAGCTGCTCGAGCGTCGCTTGGATGGATCCGCACTGCGAGTGACCCAAGACCACGACCAAGCGGGTTCCAAATTGCTCGGCCGCGAATTCGACGCTGCCGATTTGGGAAGGAGCGACGATGTTGCCGGCAACGCGAATGACGAACAGATCGCCCAAGCCCTGGTCGAAGACGATCTCCACGGGTACGCGGGAATCGGAACACCCGAGAATGGCGGCGAACGGCTGTTGACCCGAGGCCGTCTCGATTCGGCGCAGCCGGCTCGAGAATCCATCGCGGCTGCTGGTTTCGGATGTGAAGCGACGGTTGCCTTCTTGCAGGAGCGCGAGAGCGTCCAGGGCGGGGATCAATATTTAATGCTCTAAAGGCTCACTCGGCGAATGAGCCGGCTGCTACGAACGGCGTGCCGCGCTATCGCGATAGCCCAAAAGGCGGGCGGGCAGAAACAGAATCGCCCGTAGCAACGCGAACACTGCCTCAAACGTGATGGAGAGCATGCGAAACGGCAACGACAAGAGCCACAGCAAGGGCCAGAGAAAGATGGCAAGCACCGCGAGGGGCCAGCACAACACAAACAGCAGGAACCAGCCGACAATCACCAATAGCGCTTTCACAGGGGCATCTCCATGTTTCCTTGCCCCGATATCATATACCGTTAAGGCCCAGGCATTCGCCGAATCCGGACTCGCCGCCGGCGAGACGCAATTCGAGCGATTTTAGGCAGTTATGCCAAGCAGCAGCCCAGACACCCCGAAGAGCCACCCATCAGGGGTTCCGAACATGCGTATTGGCGGCGCTTGCTTGAGCGGCTGCGGGCGCATGCGGTGGGATGCCGGCATAGCCTCCGTGGTCGGTCCCCCGAAGGAATTGGGTCAGGGTCTGACTCGGTACCTGCCAGGAAATCCGGTGTTCCAGCCACACTTCCAGAGTCGGAGCAAAAGCGTTCGGATTATCCAGCGAGAGCGTGGTGATATCGATGGTATTTGGATGTGCGGTGTTCTCATAGGTGAGCTGGCTGCCGCACGATCGGCAAAAGCGGCGCACCACACCCTGCGAAGACCGATAGAGATGCGGTGAACCCGACAGCATCTGAAAGTGCGCGCGCTCGACGGTGAGCCATGCGACCGTCGGGGCCGCGCTCGCCCGGCGGCAGGTGGCGCAATGGCATAGGCTCGAGAACAGCGGCGTTCCGGAGATGCGAAACCGAATTGCCGAACAGAGACAACCGCCTTGATGAATCTGCATGATAGCTTCACCTCTGTTGCAAGAGTGCCGCGACCCTGGGTTGCGGTCAACGGTTGATTGGGCGAGTGCAGCCCCAAAGACCGGCGGAAAACGCGTACCACCACAACACCGCCAGCCACCATCGACCCAGGAGCGCCGAGTGGCTGAGAGTAAAGAATGCGAGATAGGTCGCGAGCATGCAGCCGAGCGAAATCGCGGCGAGCGAACCTACGCGAAGATCCGGAATCCAGAATGATCGTATCAGCACGCCGTACGTAAGAGCGCCCGTGACGGCTGCGAATCCCAGCAGCACGAACAGCCCCCCATTGCCCGGAAGGCTTCCGACCAGATGTCGGCCCAGCATGATCACGCCCAGAGTGACGACGCTCAAGGCAGCGGCAAGGGCAATGAACAGGCCTTGTCGCCCGATTGATCGAGGGACACTCAACGCTAGGACGAACGCCGAGGCGTGCAGCGCTCCGTACAACAAGAATGACGGGAACGGCAGCACAATCAGGTGGTGCCGGTTCGTCACCGCCAGGACCACCGAGAAAGCGGTGAGCATCAGAAAATGTCGCGGGTAATTGACGGGTTGCATGGCGGCGACCGGCGAGGCGCCGATTTTTTATCTGGCACGAGTAATCATTCCTGCCTTGACCAGAAAAGGATCGGCGTCTTGCCAAAACGCGAGACGGTCGGGATCCCAGCATCCGTGACCGCAATCATACAGTCTGAAGGTGGCATCAGCCGACGCCGCCGCCAGGCGCTGACCCTGCGGCCAAGGGATCAGCTCATCGCGGCGGCCGTGAATCACCAATATCGGGCCGGGGAAATGCGCGACGGCGGAGATATTGTCAAAATGATCTTTCAGCAGGAAGGCGGGCGCACCATACCGTGCCGCAAACATGTCCAGCGAAGGGAAGGTGGATTGCAGGATCAGTGCGCGGAGCGGCCGGTCTTTGGCGAGCAGGCAGATTGCGCCGCCGCCAAGCGATTGGCCGAAGCCAAGGATCCGCGTGCGATCTATGCGAGGGTCTGCGGCGACACGATCGTAGGCCGCGTCCATTGCCACCCGGATAGCCTGCTCGGACGGCGAGCCCATTGACCGCCCGTACCCGGGATATTCAACCAAGAGCACGCTGATGCCTCGGTCCCGAAATCCCTCGAAGGCCGACACCCAGTCGTCGGCGACCTCGCCATTGCCGTGACCGAAAATCATGACCGGATGCCGGGAATCTTTGGCGTTGGCGGCGGCCTCGAGGCCGGGATTGGCGGTCGCGCCCGCAGTGGCCGTCTTGGTTGCGGGCAGAAACAAGGCCTCGACATTACCCGCGGCAGTCGGGATCTCGAGCACTTCGAGACCCGGTGCCTGCGGCGGTATTGCTGCGACGCGGTTCTGGACGCCGGGATATAGGATTGAGCGCTGCGAGCAGAACAGCAGGATGAGAAAGCCCAGGTAAAGCACGGCGGTCGCCGCCGCGGTGACCCCAAGGATTTTTTTGAACGACGCCCGCATCTCGTCACGGCTTGATGACACGCTCCAGGTACGCAGACAGCATCTTCCGTGCCTGCGCGACCAGCGCCTGCCCTTCTTCCTCTTGCTCCTTCGCCAGTGTAGGCACGATCTTCAACACGTGCGCGATCATGGTGGCAGCCTCGGCGGCGCCCTTCGCGCGCAGCGACGGATTGGCGGCTCGCAAGATTGCCGCAATTTGACGGCGCAGGGCGCCGCGCAGCGGCTTACGGCGCTCGACGATGACTGCGACGGAGCCGGACAGGGCAGCAGCGGCGGCACGGTCCGAGCGGACATCCAGCAGCAGATCCACCAACTTATCCGCCAGCCGCGCCGGCGACAGGCGCGGCGCGCCATTCACCAGGTCTTGCAGCCGCGTCGCCATGCGCTCCACGTAGCGGCTGAACAATGCTTCCGCAAGCGCCTCCTTGGACGGAAAGAATTGGTAGAGCGAGCCGATCGAAGCGCCCGCGCGCTGCGCTATTTGCGTCATGGTGGTTGCGTCATAGCCCAGTTCGGCGAACAGCGCCGCGCCTGCGTCCAGCAGCTCCGCCACCCGTTGGACGCCGCGGGCGCGCTTGGGTGCTTTCGCCATCGGCGCTTCGGTTGACATTTGTGAGGTTCCCTCATAAAATAATTTGTGAGTCTCCCTCATATATAGCCGCTGCGCAAGTCATCAGAGGCATTGCCCCCAAACCAGGAGTCCTGACATGATCGAACTCGATCCGAAGTCCACCGCCCTCGTCCTGATCGACTTGCAAAAGGGAGTCCTCGCCAACACCCTCGTGCCCACCACCGCCGAGGAGCTCGTGGCCCGCGGTCAGGCTCTGGCCGGACGCTTTCGCGCCGCCGGCGCAACGGTGGTGCTCGTCAACGTCGATTTCTCGGCGGATGGCGCCGACATGCTGCGCCAGCGGGTCGATGCGGGCCCGCAGATGCCCAAGGGCGGTTTCCCCGAGGGATGGAATGAATTTCCGCCCGGTTTGATGCAGCCCGGCGATCTTAAGATTACCAAACGACAGTGGGGCGCGTTCTACGGCACGGAATTGGATCTGCAACTGCGCCGCCGTGGCATCCGTACGATCGTGCTGGGCGGCGTCGCCACCCAGATTGGCGTGGAATCGACTGCGCGCCAGGCATACGAACACGGTTACGAGCTATTGATCGTCAAGGACGCGACGACCAGTTCCGTCGCCGAAGGGCATGACATGTCCATGAAGCACATCCTGCCTCGACTGGCGCGCCTGGTTGACAGCAGCGAGATCTCCCTGATCCACAGATAGCACGGCGCTTGACCCACATGACGTTGCGGAGTGCGCCGGTCGTCGTGCAATGGGGCGTGCTGCTCACTGCATCGCTCGCTTTCATCGTGCCGCTTGAATGGATACACCTGCCCGCCGCCTTGCTGCTCGGCGCCATGGCCGCCGCGATCCTCGTTGCAGTATTCGAAGCCAGTCTCGCGGTGCCCCAGTGGCCTTTCGTCCTTGCGCAGGGGCTGATCGGCTGCCTGGTGGCGCGCAGCATCGGTCCCGAGATTCTGGCGACCATGCTCCAGCAATGGCCGCTGTTCCTGGTCGGCGTTTGCTCGGTGCTGGTCATCAGTACTTCGCTCGGCGCACTGCTCGCGCGCTTCAGAGTGTTGCCGGGAACGACGGCCGTGTGGGGTTCCGCACCCGGTGCCGCGACCGTGATGGTGCTCATGTCCAACGGTTTCGGCGGCGATCCGCGGCTCGTGGCCTACATGCAATTCCTGCGCGTGATCATGGTGGCCTTCGTGGCCTCGCTGGTCGCACGGCTCATGGTCGCGCCCGACGGTGGCGTCAGAGCTGCCGTGCACTGGTTTCCGGCGGTTGCCGCAGGACCGCTGTGGGCAACGTTGGCGTTGGTGGTGATCGGCGCCATCGTCGGGGCCTGGTCCAAACTTCCCGCCGGTGCGTTGCTCGTACCACTCGTCGGCGGCATCGTGCTTTCCTGCACTCACGTGATCACCATCACCCTTCCGCCATGGCTCATGGCGGGCAGCTATGCCCTGGTCGGCTGGTCCATCGGGCTGAAATTCACGCGCGAGATCGTGCTCTATGCCGCGCGGGTTTTTCCGACGATCGCCGCCTCCACGATCACGCTCATCGCACTATGCGGTGGATTGGGATGGCTGCTGCACGTCGTCGTCGGCACCGACCCGCTCACCGCCTATCTCGCCACCAGCCCCGGCGGCGCCGATTCGGTGGCGATTATTGCGGCCTCCTCCCCAGTTGACATGCCGTTCGTCATGGCAATGCAGATGGCGAGGTTCATCATCGTGATGCTGCTCGGACCCACGTTGGCGAAGACGGTGGCGCGGTGGACGGGCGGCTGAGCTAGCGGGCTTTTCGGTAGCCCGCATCATTGAGAGCCGCGCCGACTCGCGCCATCTCGCCTTGGTCCACGTCAGGTATCGTGCGAACGTCATAAATCGCACCACGCGGCAGTCTCAACTCGTCTCTGACGAATGGTACGACATCCCCGCATGAAATGGCGCTGCCGTGGGCCTCCGAGGAAAGAGCAACGCTGCAGCCATGGTGCTCGCCATCAAAAGTTACGATCACGTCCGGTTTGGCAGCGATGGGCGGCGACGAGGCAGTACCCTCTCCATGGGAACCACACCCGGTGACCGAGACCAACAACGCCGTGGAGATGAGCACTGCGCGAATGTCATTCATGCGAACCCGTAGACCTATATAGCGCAAACACGTTTTTCCTTGGGGCAGACTTTGCTGTTTAGTTTTGGCCAGGCGGCGCGCGCCACCGCGCGACGACGACAAAGCAGCAAAAAACCGCGAGGCTGGAAAAGAAGGCGCCTGGCAATACTGAGATTACGATTTTGTGCGCCGACCATCCACGAAAAGCACGCGCTTCGGTCGACAGCCACAAGCTGAAGATCCAAGTGCCGACGAAGAGCGCGGCGAGCATCAAAACCAAGATTCTCGACCACGCTTTATGTAGCGCAACCCCCACGGCTGCTGCGACCGAGGCAGCTGGTACGATTGCTGGGATCAATGCATGCGCGTACGAGACATTCAGCAGACCCCAAAAGCCATATGCGCCGAGGATCATCACGGTCATCCAGGTTTGCGCGACTGACCGGACATGCAATCGGCGATCGCTCGAACGGTCGGACGGTGTCACAAAGACCGACCGGCGTCGAGACGCGACTTAGTATCCAGGTAGGCCGCATTTATTAGATCGCGAAGTGCCGCGACGTTGTACTGACGGCCGGGGTGCAATTTCACGTGGCGCATGCGTTTGCCGTTTCCCTCCAACAAGCCGGCGGAGTCCTCGAGCATTGCGCCGTAAAAGAAGCCGACGTTGACATGACTTTTGAACGAGTTGACGTAGCCGAATGCCGCATCTTTCACACATGCTACCGGGCAGCCATCGTGCATCAACTCTCGGACGTCGTCACCGCATTCCCGCATATGCACGAACCACGTTCGCGCAATCGACCGAAGCTCAACCGGCTCGCCAGCCAACCAGTGGTCAACAGCCCGATCCCGTTTGACCCCTCCGGACAACAGAAATAGGTTCTCCACACCGATCAACCCGCGAAGGTCCAGCGCGATGCGACGAGTTTTATGTCGGCCCATGACGATGAAGTCGAGCGATGCGGTGTTGTCGAATCAAAGGCTACCGCACATTGGGGCGGCGACCAATGATGATCGGCTGAAACAAGACGCCGTCGCGGCGTTCGACGTCGACGAATCCAGCTTCCTGCAGTAACTCACTGAGGTGAGCGATCGATATTGCGTAGTACCGGGACCGGAGCATACGGGTAGCGCACTCCCCTGTGGGTGCTTCAGATGTAATATACAGTCGGACATCGTATTGGTCGCCATCCCATTCCCAGACTTGGACGACGAGGAACCTGCTACCGCCATCGTAGCGCAAGCCGTACGGCCGGACGTCAGGGGTCTTGCGTTCGATGCTCGCATAATCCCGGACAGATAATACCGCGACTCCGCCGGGCAAGAGGCAACGATGGAAACTACGAAGCGCCGCAAGGATTTCGGCGTCAGACAGCAAATGAGGAATGCTATTGTCGCACGCAAGCACTGCAGCCATGGATCGAGAAGCGGTGTGCCCCAGGGTTCGAAAGTCGTCGACCCGCACTTTTGCCTCGAGTGCCCGACTCGACAGCTCGGACTTCAGTCGATCGATTGCCGCCGGCGCGATGTCGGAAGCAAAGACCTCGTAGCCCCTCTGAATCAGGCCCAATGTTTGAGTGCCGATTCCACAGGCGGCATCGAGCACAGAAGCGCCCGACGCAATGCCCAGTTCTACCAGAAGGGCAGCGAGGGCAGCCCCCTGATCGTTTACCGCGCCGTCCCAATCCGGATAGAGAAGGTGATAGTAGGGAGCGAGTCCATCGTAGAAGTGTGTGGTCATCCGGCCAAACCAAAATTCGCGCCGATGGCGCAACGATTGTTAGACAGACACCGCATTGCCTGAGACGGTAAAGGCAGCGCCGATGAAATGAATCATTGCGGCGTAGCCCGCCACGGTGATCACGGCGATGCCTATCGCACCAAATAGGGACGTGCCGAGAATGAATTTGAAGCCTAAGAGAAAGGCCAAGGGCACCAGAAGCAAGGCCCAGCCACCGCCCACCACAATGGCAACGACAGATCCGATGACCCCGACGAACAACGACAGTGCAGCCCGAATCAACGTCGGGCGTTCCGCCCCCACCATTTTTGCCGCCAACCACACGGGCGTGGAGAAGACGACGATGAATCCTACCTGTACAACGAGGGCGGGTAGTCCGGAAATACTCAAGTTCATTGGATTGCCTGTTCCATGGAAAATTGCGTTGCGCCGTGAGATTCCGCCTGGCGATGAGGTTTAGCTTCCTTGGTCCACCGAAGGTGCGCCTACACGACTGCTCGAACCGATTGTTAAACGTCGCACGGCGAGGCGAGAACATAAGATGTGGAAGTAGGGAATGGCAAATACACAGGCGATAATGGGAAGGCCACCTACTTTTGGAAAGTCGAAAAATCTGGAGATAGCCAGCGCCACAATCGCAAGTGACCCGGTACCCGCTGCGCACCAGGCAGTGTTCCATTTGAACGTAAATTCATTCGGTTTGGACCGCAAGAAGGCGACTACCAGGTAAACGACCGGAATCAATATCACGTACATGATGGCGAGACTCACCCAACCCGGTGTCGGTATTACCGTGCCCTCCATTGCTTCAAAGATGACCCCTGTCAGCAAGAGCACTGCGAATCCCGCCGCAATGACCAGCGCCAGGATCAGCTCGACGATAAGGGCTACTCGACCCATCCGCGCGAGCATTGATGTCTGACGATCAGGTTGAGCGACGCGGGGCTGCATCGACACCGCCATCGCTCGAACCCGATTTTCGGATTTTTGGACATCTGCCTCAAAGACATGTCTGACCGCCGGCCACAGTAACCCCGGAGACCGCGTCTTCTGTTAATGCGAAGGTTACGACGACACGCTCCTTACAGGCGGCGAAGCCTTTCACGTCGTAACTGGCGATCAATTCCGTGCTTCCCTCACTATCGCGGAGATGCGTCAACGAATCTCGTTCGATGAAGATGCGATTTACGGAGTCATGAAGCGTTTGAGACTTCGTACCAACCGGAAACGCGGCCATGAAGGTGTCTCTGATGGAGGCATGATCCTTACAATTCGTGGCGACCACGTGTAGGTCCTTGCACAAGCGATATCCCGTAGGGAGATAGCAGCCGGATAGGGTCGCAGCAAGAGCGAGGGGCATGAAAATTCGGTATACATGTGCCATCGGACGTCTAACGTCGACATGAGCGACGGCGAGGGGGCGAATTTGGCTGGACGACGTCCGCTCGACGGAGGTGTTAGGTGCCGCCCTCACGGTTTGACCGGCCGCGCAACGGCCACCAGCGTGACTGCGTATTCTTCCCCATTGGGGCGCTTGAGCTTAAGCCGGAGCGACTGACCAGGTGCCTTCTTGAGCAGTGGTTGGAGATCTTTGGCTTTGGCTCCGGCAACCGCGTGACCTTCGACTTCGAAAATTCGATCCTTTGGTGCGATGCCGGCGCCAGCTGCGGGGGAGGCTTCGGCAACCGAGGCGATGGTCACCGTCTTCAACGCGGGATTTAAGAAGAAGCCTTCGCCATCGACCTCGACCGCGAACCCGAGAAACCCGCGATCTTCGTCAGCGATGGCGGCTACTGCCGCAAGCGCCAGCGAAAGCGATACGAGGATGCCGGCGGTAAGGCCGCGCACGTTGCGGGACCTAGGATGCGGTTGACCGGCGCGGATGCGCGGCGGCAATCGAAGTAGGTTCATCCAACTCATCGATCTCCTCGTTGAATCACCGAAGGCTCAATCCCGGATTCCCTCGACCGGATTGTTAACTGACCTCACCAGGGCGACTGATACGGTCCACCGCGGCCGTCGATGCCATATAACGTTTCGGCTACGTCGTATTGATAAAAAACTGCCCCGGCGCCCACGAACCAGCAGAGTACCGCGACAACGGGCCACCAACTTTTCAGGCTGCGGCGGCCAAGGAGCAATAGGCATGCGAGAGCCGGCGCGGCCGCGAATGTAAGCAGTACGTGAACAAGAAAGAACGGCGGACCGACTAGCGCGCGCGTAGACAGAACCCCGAGCCATAGCACGAGTGCGACCTCGACGGAAAAAAACCCCAACAACGGTACTGCAACCCAAAAGCAAAATGATGATAGTGGAGGAAATTGGCGGATCAATTTTACCAAAGTGAGGCAAAATATCGGGGCCGCAAAGAGACCCCCAATAAGAGCAAGACCAATTGCCACGGTCTCCACGATGTCGTTTCGGCTCAATACGCCAATTTCAAACGAAGGCAGTTTATATACATGATCGAGACCCTTCCGTAGCTCATCGAAGCTCCAACCCGTGATCTCTCGAACCGATTGTCACACGGAAGTATGCCACCGCAAACCATACGGCAATTCGCGCGGTCCAAACACGAAGTGCAGTACCCTGCGGAATGCGCTAACTGTCGCCTTGGACGACGCATGCAACAAGAGCGGTCGCATCACCAGGACGCCTCCCTTTGGGCAAAGGCACACAACTTCGCCTGATGCGTGGCGTAAAGACTTCGCCTCGGCGGATGTAAGCCGGCCGCGTTGGTGCGATCCCCGAACTACTCTTAGCGGTCCATTGGCCAATATGCTGTCGTCCAGGTGTAATCGGACCGCTACGAGCTTGTCGAGCACCGAAGTGGGCGGCTGAACGAACGTAACCCCTTCCTTGACCGACCAGGCTGAGCAGGAGTCTGCATCGATCCGTTCCTGAACGGGGATGCTCAAATCCTGATGGAGTGGTACCAACCAATTCTGTGATTCCGATTTTTCAAAGTACGTGCACTGAACGGCTTTCGGCTCGTCCGGAAGTAACGCTCGAACAGCATGATTCGCTCGCAATTCATCCACGAGCGACACGCACCATTGCGCGGAGAGGACAGTTCTCGTGCCAGGGTATGAACTAGCCAGCGTTGTGGATTGCGAGGCGATTCGGTCGCAGGCGTCGGAGTCAATCACACCGGTCACGACCGTGAAACCGTTGGTGTAAAAATCCGCGGTGTGTTCAAGCATGATGTCTAAAGATGAAATTTCGCCACGTGGGTATCATTGCCGTTCACCGTTCGACGAAACTGAATTGTCCCAATCATCGACTAGGCCAGACCCCTGTGTGGTACTGAATCGTATCTCGCCAATTTTGCGACGTGAATCAAGGCACATGTTTAGGCACAAATACTTCCCCCCTCATCAGGTCGTCAATGGTGCCCACGAGTGTCAGCGCGCGACTTTCAACAAGGAGCCGCACACGTTCCAAGTAGAAATAGTCTGGAAGCCCAGGTACGCGCGCAGGCGACGACACCATCGTGCGTCCGACAATAGCTGCGACCTTTCTTGGCTGCGCCGCTGCCAGTGACATCAGAGCTGCATCAATTTTCCCAAGTTGGTCGGTGGTCAGTTCATCGATTAGACCATAGTCGTCCCAACACATCGGGCTGTCGTCGAATTCTGCACAATGTTCTGCTTCCTCGGCGGGCGCAAATTCGTTGGTAGCTTTCGGGGAGCGCCGCAGGCGCAGTTGCGCGAAGCTCGATCAGCGCACTGGTGCTCGCACCAGGGGCCGACCTCCAGATACCGCCACGGCATTCAATATCAGAGACGACGCTCATTTGTCGGTTAACGATGAAGAAGACCGACGCGGCGTTGCGCAAGTCAACCGAACCCGATTATACAAGTCTTCAACCCTCTCCTTGGCTCGCCGAAGCAGCGACTCCGTGATCGCACGAATCGAATGTTAAGTGGCAAGAACGTCAAGAACGAGTCGCCGCTGATCTGCTCCGTTCCAAGTCGCTGTTCGCTCGTGTTCGATCACTTCCGGTCCTCCTCGTACTGCTCGGCCCCGTCGATCGGTCGTAGCCACGGCTCGCGGCGCTTTACCCAAAGCTCATAGCTTGGCACGAGAGGCGTAGGGACTTCTGATAGGACCCCCAGCTTGATTTCCGCTTCTCGATCATCGGCAGAGAACAGTTGGGACCCACAGCTAGGGCAGAAGTGTTGACCGCGGAATTCGGATGTTTCCCCCACGCGTTCAAACTGGTGGGCGGGCCAGATGGCATAGAAGGTAAAGGCCGAACCGCTTTCTTGCCGGCAGTCGGTGCAGTGGCAGATGCCGATGCGAAGGGGTTCACCGCGAACGGAAATCTTCACCTGCCCGCAAAGGCAAGAACCTGATTTATCCATCATCGATCCCTCCTTGACCTCACCAAAGCTGCGGCCCGCGATCGTTTGAACTGATTGCTAGGCGGCGTGCAAGACTGCGCGACGGGTCGAAGCAGGTTAGTCTACGGCGACGAAGTGCTGGGCTGGATATAAATAATCTTCGCCGGACTCGTCGATGATCCTAAAATAGCCGGTGCGCCCCGCTTTCGAGTCGGGCAGCGCAAAGTAAATCTTCCTACGCTCGAGCGAGACCTCGTAGCCGGCGTTATCGAGACGCATAAATAGAAATTTCGCTGCTCTTGCCACGTGTGCGTCGCTTTAAATGAACGCCTTCATCTTTATTTCGCGCTTTCCGATGCGAGTGGCCTCTTACCAGTGTAACTCGGGTATTTCGCCGGACGGAAGACAAGTTTGCGCGAAACCCAGCAAGCTGGCACTAGCGACAGAGCATCCCATGTCTCTGCCAACTATCACAACCGCGCGGCGCCAAATATGATTGCGCACGCCGTAATACCCATCGAACGCGTCTTTCGAGCAGCCCCCCGGTCGCTCGAACGATTGTTAGACGCATGCGGGGCGGCCGACCCAAGCAGCTCATTTGCCGTCGCCGGTGTCGGCTGATTCCGGGTGCGATTGGATGCTGTGAAGTTTAGCCGCACCGCCGTACCCGTTGCGCCACGAAAACCCGCCGTCGGTCCTGTCTGCACTAAGTCAATTCCGAGCTTCGTAACGGCGTGGCTTGAATTATCGTTGGCCAGCTTGCTGATTTCCTCCCAATTTGCTGTCCTAAACGCGAAACTGCGACCCTTATTTCGCCCGACAAACGAAGAGAAGTCAGCTATAAGGACTCCGGCGCAAAGACCAACGAAGAACCACTCAAAAAGCAAATCGCCTCGGCGGGCGAGATACGCGAAACCGCACAGGAAATATAGCAAGTGGAACGTATATCGCCATTTGTTGAAAAGAATGAAAGGCCAAAGCTTGAATCTGCCGTCCGCACGGGCTCTTAGGAGCTCTTAGGAGCTCTTAGGAG
>Ga0116227_10012746_pt1 | contig 13545 bp, 7 predicted proteins | sample S1TSphgellanicum_FD_89693 | JGI IMG/M metagenome (GOLD analysis project Ga0116227, IMG submission 89693) | Host-associated microbial communities from peat moss isolated from Minnesota, USA - S1T2_Fb - Sphagnum magellanicum MG | ecosystem: Host-associated > Plants > Peat moss > Unclassified...
GTTATGTCATGGGGGGGAGAAATGACAAAATCTAAAACAAAAAACAAAAAACCCCAAACACCAAAAACCAAAACCCAAACAAAAAAAAAAAAAAACCCCCCCCCCCCCCCCCCCCCCCCCACACTTAAGAATTGGAACTAGGGGAATTAAATTCACCCCCCTAGATTTTAATATTTGGAAGGGGATCCAAGTTCACTAAATTTCACCATTATTGGTTTTCATTTGTGTGAGAATTGGTGATTAGGGCATTAATGTGGGTATCATAAGGGTTGATGCCCGGAATGGATCAAATTGGGATACCCTAGTGATACCTAGGTGACTTTTTGATACTCCACCAACATTGGATTGCTCCACCTTAAGGTTTAGGGTTTTTCTTTTTGGCAAATCTTCCTCATTGCTTTTGTCAAATCCCCAATATCAACTAGGAGGGGGTCACCATTGATTTCATTGACTTTTGTATTCCCTTTTGTCGTCTCTATTTATGAACTTTTGCAACCTGATGCCATCAAGTTTTGTCACTTGTGTTTATAATGCCCAAGGGGGGGTTATTGTGAATAATGAGCTACAATAAGCACAAGCATTCATGATTCCCAAGGGGGGAGTTATTATGAGTAGCAAATTACAACAAACACAAACATTCATGATGCCCAAGGGGGGAGACTATGAGTAGCAAATTACAACAAGTGTAAATGTTCATGATGCACAAAGGGGGAGTTATTATGAGTAATAAACCACAACAAGCAACACTAATACAATGGTTCAAAACTCACATTGAAGTTTAGTACTTGTAATGTCTTTGGTTTCTAGGTTTGTTGGGTACAAAAATTTGCATCTTTCAATTTGGAAGCTCACTATGGCACCACCCACTTTGAATATCGAGCTTTACTATTTGGAACATGGAATTGAAACCTAGCTTTGGCCTTTTAGGATGTTCAACTTTGGAGTCATGATTCATAATTATTGTAATTAAGGTTTAATAGTTTACACTTGCATTTGCTTATTATGGGTGTTAGTAGTTTGTGATATTTTTTGTCAACTACATCATCATTATTCTTGAATTTAGATGCATTATCTTTGTCAAATGTCTTCACCATGTTATCATTAAATTTGTTGAAGAATTTCAAGCACAATTTTTTTTGGGATCATATCCTAGTTCATGTCATTACCCTCAATGTTAGCTTTAACCAATGTCTTGAAGCTAATGTTGATTGTGTTATTATTGATCTAATCTAAACACAAGTTAAGTAGAGAAAAATAAAAAATGAAAAAAATTGTATGAAATGAATTGTCAATTCCAACATGCATGGGCCTTACAAATTAACTTGGGTATAATCAATGGTGCATTAGGTGAAATGCAAAGTCTATAGCAAGATTGAAGGGCACCATAACCTTTGAATATTGAAATTAATTTTTTTGTGGAAACATGATCGTCGAAAACAAGCATTTATTTCAATTATTAATTTAGCAAAAGTAGGGGAACACTATTTTTTAAAGACAAACTAGCATGTGCTCACATTACTTCAAAATGTGTGTGTAGTTCATTTGTCCTCGTTCACTAGACTATTGAATTCATTACATCCCCACTGAGTCTTGTTCATTATAGCCAATGAAGTCATTCAAAATCTTGTGATATCACTTGGTGTACAAGGACACCTTTTGTTATAGTGTCAATGAATGTTTATATGTGTCAAAGGTAGGGATTTTATGGTGCAATATGCATTTGCAACTATTGTGGTAAAGATAAAAATAAGCTTGTTAAGTTTGCACTCATTTTTTATTTGTTTTTTCAAAGTAGGCCTATAATAAAATATGAACAAATGCAATCTTTGTTTGCTTTCCTAAAAATGCCTAACTAGCCATCCAAACGTTGAAGCAATTAAGTTTGTTGGGAAATTGTTGAAAGCTTACATCATGTTGTGTTGATTGCTGCTAAGGAAATATTTTAGCTTCAAGTTTTCTTTCCTTTTTTGCAAATGAAATAATTACAATCGATAACCAAAATTGAATTTCCATGCACTGCTATGTGGTGGCAACTTGGAAATGTGTGTTTGTATCGGTTGAAGGTGGGATTGCCATTAATATCAAAATTGTCATTTTTTCCATTTTTATGAAATTTGGTGGTTTATCTAAAAGTCACATAAGTTTTGGTTAGATTTAGAATTACTATTCTAATGAGGATTGAACAAGCACCCTACTTCATTGGGATCCATTGTATGGCACACAAAACCAACCTTGCAATTTTGAATTTTTTGATAATGCCTATGGTTTCTGAATTGGAGGGGATTCTCCTTAAAATATTATATGGGTACTTTTTTAGCTCCCCAAAAGACCATCTTGAATTCCCCAAATTTGCAGAAATTGTAGAAATTATAAAATTGAAGGCTTTTCAAAAGGTGAAAACAAGATGGATCAACACGTTTCAACCCTTGAAATGTGTTGGGAAAAAATACAAGATTTTGATTGTTAAAATTGTAGCTGATCGTAGTTTAATGAAGTTGGACAAGGCTAATTTGTTGAATTTATGTGACATTGATATGATTTTGGGCTTGCCATGGGGTAAAACATAGTCAAAGGAGCCACCTAAGTGAATGGACATTTGTTAAAATTATATTTTTGTATGTTTGAAAAGGAAACATAATAGTTTGGATTGTCATAATGTTTTTTTGAAATATTTTCCATTAATTGCAAAGTTTACATGCTCAAGGCTTGACACAAATCAAAATTGTTTTTGCATGTTCAAAGCATTCAAACCTTGAAAGTGGATAATTTTTTTTTTTTAAAACATCTTTTTTTTTATACTAAATGTGCACCATTCCTTTTGAAAATTGAAGAGGATTTTAATATTGATGATTAGAAGGGCAAAAGGATTTGACTAATGAAAATTGTTTTTATAACCATTTGAACACATTTGGCTCAAAGTGTTTTTGACTTTGAAAATTATGGATTTTGAAAATGTGGTTTTAACAAAACTTGTTCATATTTATGGGATATAGGGCATGAATGCATAATATACATGACATAAAATCAATTTGTAATCAAAATCAATTTATATTTAACATGTAATGTTAAATTAAATATTCAAAATATAAAATTTGAAATTATAAACCAACACAAAAATGACATATGTTATGTATAGTCCTTGGAAAAGGACTTTTACTTTGGTGCTTTTGGTATTTTTAATGTGTTTTCACCTCATGTATTTTGTCCATATTGAAATTTATTAATACTTTATTGAAATTTAAATAGGTTAGGAATGTGTTTTTTTGTACCTACATTGATGTTGTCAAAATTTGTTAAATAGATTTGTACAAAATTTATGGAGGTTCAAAAACTTCCTTCCATGTTACAAAATTTATTGATGTGGTTACAAACATATTTAATAGGATTGCAAAGATTGGGTAATTGACTTATATTATTGGACATTCCCACAAGGTTCAATATGTTGATCTTTTGACTAACAACCTTGGGGAGGTCATTCTTTGTATATTTTAGGAAGCACTTGAGGTAAAAGGATATTTTTAATATGTTATGAAATAATGACATGTTCCTAACATATTTTAAGGTCCAAATTTTTTAAAGAATACAAAAATATTGTCACAATGTCACATTAATTTTTTTTTTTTTACATAGTTCTATTTAATGATGCAAAGACACAAAATGGATGAAATTGATGGAATCTAAAATTTTAGTGGTTTAAAATATAGTACTTATAAAATATTTGACACATTTTGATTCACTAATATTGATGAGAATCAAAATATAGGACAAAAAAAAAATCCATTAAGGATTAAGTTTTTTTTGTCCTTAGTGGTACACTTTAAAGAATTTGGACCTAGGTATATTATAAATATATTCTCAAAATGTATTATTGGCATTCTATTTCCATTGAAATAAATTATAATTTTTATTTATTTTAATAAGTGTCAACTTATATTATTTGCACATCATTTGTAATATAATGGAAGTGACCCCCCTAGGCTAGCATCCATTTTCTAGTTACTTGCTCAAGGGTTTTGAAACAACTATGTTGCATGTGAAGGCCTAATGCATTGTTCCATGTGATCTGTTGGTCATTGAATTGGAGCACAAGTTTATGGACCATGAATTGATGAATGTTTTTTGGGTCATTTACCCACAATATTGGTCAAAACCAAATTGTGAATCCACTTTTGTAATTCATCAAAACTTGATCAAACAACACTATTATACATCCAAGAAACTTAGCACATCTAGTTCATTGGTTTTTGAGCCACTTTCAACAGATATTTAAATCTATAAACATTTTTTTTCAAGTTGATCATGAAAACTCAAGATCCTAACGCCATGGTAAAGCCCAAAGATAAAAAGTTAGTCACTAATTCATGGCATGAACTTGCCACAAACAATTTGTTGTTAATTTGTCTTTTTGAGTTCATGAAGCTTGTTCAATTGACCATTGTCCAAGTCATTGGTAGTGTTGGAGATGAAAGAACCTTTTCAACACTGACCCTCACGAAGTCCAAACTTAAGAATTGATTGGTAGAACATCTAAACATTGTCATTCACATGTTTATTCAAGATTTTTCATTAAGGACTTTCTCCCTTTCCAAACTACTATTGTAGATTGAAATGATGACGACAAGGTTAGAATTGGAATGAATGCACAATTACTAAAAGTTGTAATTGCAATTTATTTTTTTGTTGTAGTTTTTTTTTAATGTTTTGACTTCTGCATGTTGGTGCTAAGTGCTTTATAGTTTTGTTATGACATGTAGGTTTTTCCGATGTATTTTGAACATGGTTGGCTATGCTTTTACAAGTCATAGTTTTTTTCTCATGATATATATTATTACATGTATATCAAGTTTGAATTTTTGATTTAGTAACTAGTATTTTGCAAATTATTTCTGTGATAGTAACTTAATGACTGTTATAGGTACATTGTGTTATAATGGGCAGGGTCCTTGTGATTGGGATTCAAATCCTCTGCAAGGTGATTAAAATTAATAATTACATTCAATTTTTTCTCTACTAACAAATGTTGCATGTTGCTTAATTGCATCACCAATTTGCATGTTAGAAACCAAAAACCTGAACAAATATATTGACTTGGAGTTTGCTTTTGTCCACTAAAATGTGTAAGTAACAAGTTGTCTCTACCAATTCAAAACTCTTCACCAATTTTTAGTTTTTTATCACATCACATTGGTTTTTTTTCAACAAATATCCATATGGGACTTCGCCTTCACACCTACCCTTGCCACTTGTGCTACAAATAAAAAATATAGAAAGAGACCTGATCCAAAGGCAAGAGAACCAAAGTACAAAGTGCCCCCCACACATGACTAGTGGTTTTCTTTTATCATTTTTGTGATGTGGCACTGGTGACAATCAACCCACAAGAGATTTAGCACGAGTAACGACGATCCCACAGAAAACTTAGCTTTAATGGCTAAAAGATTTGAGAAAAAACTACCCTAAACAGTAAAAATCTAGCAAAACTTATTTTGTGGCTGGCTGCAACCTGGCACCCTATTAAACCTCATCCACGAATAGCGTGTAGCAAATTGGAGTTAAAAAAAACTCCTGTTGTTGTGGTGGTCGCGGCTCCCCAGAGGAGGGCGAAATTTTGCCCCAGTTCGCAGCAGAAAAAGAAAAAAAAAAAAACACTGCACATGACACCAGCCGGAGTCGAAAAAACACCCACCAGCACACCAGGCAGGATGGATGGCGGGTGGACGTGAAACACTCTTTCATTGTATTTCTGTTCACCGGCCATCCATCCTGGGTGGTGTGTCAATCATGCCATCCATAATGATTGGTCTAGGCGCTTTGCTATTAGTAGTGTCCCACCTGCACACCCGTATTTGTTTTAGATTTATGGTGGGGTTGGAAAAAAATAAATAACTAAACTTGGATGTGAAATAATTTTGCAGGCTGGACATGCTCTAACCATCCACATGTATTTACCATCTACCAACCCCCATTAGGCATCAAATACCTCCCCTATCCATTTCATGGATGGGATGAAGCTGTGCCCCAGGGTTCAGTTTACTTGGTCAGTATATATATTTTTCTTTTGCTCCTTTTTTTCCCTAGCTCAATTTTTTTTTTTTTTTCTGGGAACAGTTTTTTAATCACTTTGCCCACCCCTGACCTCAAGTTTTCTTTTTGGGAAGCTCCTACCTACCCCAACCCACCTACCGCCCCTTCTTCCTATCGACCCATCTACCTCTCCCATCCTGGTGACCCCCTCCCTACCCACCTCCTTTTGCGCTCACTTCCATCGCCAAAGCTTTCGACCTAGAGAAAGATTGAGTAGCTCAGAGCTTCAGAACCATGAAATCCATAGGAGCTTTGAGGGCTGGGAGCTTCAAGAGTGCCCTAGCAAGAGGAGCTTCAAGGTGGTGGCAGAAGTGGGAGTTTGAAGGTAAGCTCCCTTCTCCTCCTCCTCCTTTCTTATTTTTTGCATTTTTTTTGCTATGAAGAAGATGACAACGATGTCACCGTTGTCTTCTTCTGTTTCTTCTTGTTGCGAAGATAAAAACAACAATAGTGTCGTCATCTTTTTTCTTTTTTTTTTGCTGCAAAGAAATATTGTTTTTTTCCCAACATAGAACCACTTTACCTAGTTGGGGAACCGATGGTACCAGCTCCATCAACTTTCATTCCTACAACTCCATCCCAGCTTGTAGCAACAAGACTTACTCTTGTAAAATCGAAGCAAGAGAATTGAAGGTAAGAATTTAATCAACATGGATTGAGATCTTGTCATTTGCTCGTTTTTTTGTGGTGTAGGGGCTGTGTATTTCACCTTGGAGATGAAGGAGTTGAAGGATGGTTGTGAACATTTTGAGATTTCCCCACCAAGCCACATCATCTGCTCCAACAAATCAAGTTAGAAGCAAAAGCAAACAAGAACTTTGTGTTACAAAATCTAAATGAAAATCAAAACTTCTTGTTACAAATTGTTTTAAATTTCTATTTTTTAGAGTAATTTCCAAGTTCCTTCAGGCCATGTTTGATCATGCCAAATGTTCAAGTTTCTTGAAATTTTTATTTGATCATTTTTGGTGCATGCAAGAAGATTTCATAGATATTTCAACCCATCCTAGTACTCAGAATTCATCATCCTTTACACTCCATATGATCCAATTGTGTTCCATGTTACCTTCTCGAAGGTGATTGATTTGCACCCATGTTTTTTTCATCTCATTGATTCTCTGTTGTTTGTCTTTGTTTGTGTCTCTCTCCATCCATGTTATCTAGGATTTGTCACAAGCTTCAAAAACACAAATCTATTTTGAAATTCATGGAGAGAGTTTGACAAAAAATTTGAAAAAGAATTTGCTGAAGATTGATTGGGGAATCATTATTGTAAGGAATTTTTACTTGAGCTTGCAAATCTAATATTGATGAAAACCTATTATATGGGTGTGGTCAAACATGACCTAACAAGCAGTTATCAAGAGGCTCATGACTGATGTGCCATTTGGAGTGCTTTTGTCTAAAGGTATGGATTCTTCTTTAGTGGCTGTAGTGGCATCACGACATCTCAATGAAATTGAACCTGCCAATGTCTAGGGTGCCCAATTTCACACTTTCTTTGTCGGCCTCAAGGTGATGATAGATCTTGATTAATACCTAAAAACTTTTAGTATGATTTTTACTTAGGTGTAGAAATATATAATAGGATGCATGTGTGGATTGCATGAATGATTTTGTGAATTTGTTTTTTCCAAGAATTAAAATTCATTATCATCATGGAGTAAATTGAAAGTTGGAATTATATAGCTTAGTGATCTAGATGACTTGAGCAATATTTTGAATTGAGATCTAGGTGGGTTTTTTTTTTTAGTTATAGGGATCATCTTATTTACGAGTTGCAAAATAAGTTGCAAATTATTTGAAAACAAACCACCATGAATGCAATGACCCTCTTAGTAATTATTTAGAGTAATAATTTATTTTTAAGGCAACCACATATTTACCATTATGACATGTTCCCTATTTAGGGTGGGGTTGTTTTGGACTTAATCATTTTTTGCACATTTTTATAACACATGTCAAACATTTTTATTTATTTAAGGTATTTTACTTTGACTTTACAACATTTTGTGTTAATAGTTAGAAATACATTCTCACACATTCTTATATGTATGTTTGATGAAATTATCAAAACATTGATTCTAATTCTCCACTCAAACCAAAAAACCTCTCTTTACCCCCAAAAATAACAAGTTCAAACCTAGAAGGAAAACAATACCCTCATGAGGGTTGTCTGTAAACACCATGGATTGAATTATTTTGGTTCAGGTTATTGGAGGGGTATTGCTTGAACCCATAATTACTCAATGCACATGCAATACCCCTATTAGGGTATATTAAAATTCCTTTGGTTCCATAACATATTTAAAGAATCATGGAGGGGTATCGCATAACCATACCAAAACCTAGAAGGAAAACAATACCTTATTTGGGGTTTTTTGCAAACACCATGGCCTCCTAAAAGGGTATTGCATTGCCTAAACAAAATATAGAAGGAATGTAATACTCTCATGAGGGTAATTTGTAAACACTATGGATTGAATTATTTTGGTCTAGGTTATTGGAGCGATATTACTTGTACCCATAATTACACAATGCATGTGCAATACTTCTCTTAGGGTATATTAGAAATTATTCGGGCTCCATCACATATTTATTGAAACTTGGAAGGCAAGTAATACTTGCATCATTTTGTGATAACATCGTAAACCATGAAACAAAAAAATGTTTTTAAAATATTTATTCCATGCTCACTATATGATGCTAAACATATTGATTCAAAGAAATGAGGGTATTGCAAAGTTCTTCACATTGATGTTAAAATGTCCACTTGAACAAAATTATGGAGTTTAAATGCAATATATGCATCATCTTGGGATATTTGCATTCACCATGAAACTTGGAGGGGTATTGCATAACCTTATCAAAACCTAAAAGTAATACAATACCCACACCATATTGTGACAATATTTTAAACCATGGTACAAATGAAGGTATTGCAATTACACATCAAAACTTTATTGAAATGACTTTATACCATCAATGTGGCCAATATTACAATACTCTCATGTACATATACCAACAATTTTTCATTGGTCCATTTTTATTATTTATGAGTTTGAAAATATCTTTCAACTATATTTAATGTTTATTTAAAAGTTTTAACATAAAATTTTAATAAGATGTTATATATTTAAAAATGAAAATTTAAAAATAAACCCACACATTGATTAATTAAGTAGATCATTATTTCATATACTGTAAATTAAATTTTACATAAAGTTAAAAAAATTACATTGACCAAACATACATAATATTAGATACTTATATTTTAAAATTCAATTAAAACCTTCATTCCTAAACCTTCAATCAGGGTTTATGTTCAATTCTTTTCTATTCTAAAAAAGGAGAAAATTGGGTCATTATTAAAGCCAAATATTCAAACAAAAATAAATGAAACACAAACACAATTTACATCTTTGGGAAAATTTCAATTATCTTTGAAAATTAAAAACATCATAACCAAATTATATTATACATAACAATGGGTATATATATAATTACATTTAATATAAAATTTAATAAATTTTCATCTTATTTTGAGTAAATATTAAGACATTACATAAATTAAAATGAATAAAAAATATAATTTTATAATATTACTAAATATATATAAGGTTAGGTCACATAATAATTAACCTACTAACTTATTATTTATGTTAGGCTAGGTTGTCTAATTTGGTTAATGTCGACATTTTAATCAATTGGACAACCTTGGTTATGAACTTCTGTTGTAGCTAGTAATTTGTCTTGTGTTTATGCCAATATCCATATGGTGTGAAAAATGTTCATTTGAACAAATATCCAATGTGATTTTTTAATAGTCATCTGATCTTCATGCTCACAAAGAATCGATAAAAAATCACAAAAATCACAATATTTTTGACAATTAAAACTAAAACTGGAGTTAAAACTAAAACCTAAAACTATAACTAAGACTTGCCTATTATTATGGCCATTCATGAGGTTGTTACCTTTATTTTGTTGTTGCAAAATTAGCAAGGGATATGGTGTGATAATATCGTAATTTTGAGCCGATTGATTAAACAAATGAAGCCCCTGTCACAACAACATCCATAATTTTGTCATCAAATATTGTCAAGGTTTTTCTGTAAATGGTTGGTTCCTTCCATTATTGATGATGAGGACAAGTTTCCCAACAAGCTTTTAAGAGGGATTCATGGATCAACTAGTCATTTGAAACAAACTTTATGTTGTATGCATGCTTGAAATCATTCAAGTGGTAAAAATTCAAAAACCCTAAAGGATGCAAAAAACTTAAGGAAAGATGATTAGTGTTTTCAAAATGGAGTGGAAGATTGGAGAAGAAGTGTGTGGGTTTGTGGGTCTTCACTAATTTTTGTTGATGATGATTTTCTGGCGGCCAAGGAATTTGAACTATCGTTGTAGGAAAAGGAGGAAACTTTGGAACATAATGGAAGTTAGTTGGTTTTTTTTGTTAAGTTTCTTTTTGTACTATTCTTTTTCTTTTCCATTTGATGATGATGTTGTTACATTTTTCAAGGAAGTTGCAGTAGAAAAATAATAATATTCTTTGCTATTTGAATTTCAAGCATCGCATTATTAATTTTTGTAACCATTATTGTTGTTGTAAAATGTTTTAGCTGTTGTTGTTGCTATTGTGACTACTTTGGAAATAAATTGAAGAATAAATATGTAGGAAAAATGTCAGCCACCAAGATGTCATACCTCCGATTGTGTAACTAATGTACCATATCTTTGAATCCACCATCCTACAAGGTTAATATCACATACATCTTTGTGGGTGGTGGATGATCCATGGCCCACAATAGCATGTCAACATGACTCATCACCTTCACACTACTAGTACTCCCATTCTCATTATACCCTACAAGCAATCCACCATAAGTAGAATGAGCAAAACACAAAAATATAGTCTAACATAACACCATCACACATGATTACTCAAATACTTCCATAAAGCTTCCAAGGCATGGTTGATTTCAAGCCAGAGCTTCAAATTTAATTGATTTAAATCAATTGGGTTGGCTAGCAATGGATTTGTTCAAAAAGAAAATTTATTAATGGAGCTTCAAACTTGCGTTGATTTTATGGAGCTTTGAATAGGTTTGATATGTTCATGATTTGGATTTGTAATTTGTAGTTTCATAGAGATCTTGGAAAAAAAAAAAATGGGTACCAATTTGTAAAGAATTTGAGAAGAAAAGTTCTTGAGCAAAGAAGAGATGGGTATCCATTTGTAGAAAATTTGAAAACGAAGTCTCATGATAAGTCAGATAAGTGGGTGCAACACACAAGTTGTAAATCGTATAAAATAAGATCAATTATTGGAAGGAGGATGCTTACTTTTAAGTTTGTTATAACATTTCTCTACCCATAAAGCTGATAATGTTAATAATTGTCTTTTGGAATTTTAAAATTCTCATTAAAAAAAAAGTTCATTAAAAAAATTTTGAACTATAAATAACCATGGGTTTATATATACAATTTAATCAATTTTTATCTTATTAAAATAAATACGAAGATATTATATGTATTAAAATGAGTCAACAATATAATTCCATAGTATACTTAATTATACATAATGTGTTATTCGATATGTTAAAAATAACAGTATATTTATACCAATATTAAACCAATATTATACATCATAAAAAATAAAATTTCAATCACAAAATAGGATTAATATATGGGAAATATCATTTATTATTATGTGAACCATTAAAAAAAAAATTCATGCACTTTAATTTTGTTTTAAAGATTAAAATCTTATTAAATTGTAAACTTTATTTTTTTATTTTTTGAAATGTGTTTAAAACTTTAAGAAGGAAAAATTTCAAATGTACATCATTGAAGAAATGTTAAGCATGACCTTTTGTTTCATGGTTTAGGATATTATTATAAAATGATGTGGGTATTGCTTTCCTTCTATGTTCTGGTATGGTAATGCAATAACCTTCCAAGTTTCAAAAATATTTTATAGAATTACCCAAAGGATTTTTTGGATACCTTGCAAGGGGTATTGCATGTTTATTGAATACTACTAGCCATTAACAATAGCCCTTTGATAGTTGAGACCAAAATAATTTAGCCCATGGTGTTTACTAAATACCCCAAACAAGATATTATTTTGCTTGTAAATGTTGCTAGGTTTATGAAATACCCCTCCAAGTTCCAAAATATATGTTATGGAGCCCAATGTATTTTTGGGATAACTTGAAAAGGGTATTATAGGTGTATTGAGTAATTTTGGCCATGAGCAATACCCTTCCAATAACATAGACCCATGCATACACCCGTGGTGTTTAATTATAAAATACCTTAATGAGGGTATTGGTTTCTTTGTAGGTTTTGGTGAGGTTATGTAATACCCCTCAAAGTTTCAAAAGATATGTTATAGAGCCCAAAGGATTTCTAGAATACCTTACAAGGGGTATTGCATGTGCATTGAGTATTCCTTGCCATAAGCAATACCTTTTTGATGGTCTAGACTGAAATAATTTAACCCATGGTGTTTATTGAATGTCCCAAACAGGGTATTACTTTTCTTTTAGGTTTTGGTAGGGCTATGCAATACCCTTTCAAGTTTCAAAAGATATGTTATGAAACCCAATGTATTTTTAGGATATCCTGTGAGGGGTATTGCAAATGAATTGAGTAGTTTTGGCCATGAACAATACCCTTCCAATAACGTAGACCCATGGTGTTTAATTATATAATACAATTAATGAGGGTATTGGTTTCCTTGTTGGTTTTCATAAGGCTACACAAATGGCCCTCCACTTGTCAAAAGATATGTTACGAAACTCGATGTATTTTTGGGATACCTTGTGAAAGGTATTAGATATGTATTGAGTAGTTTTGGCCATGAACAATACCTTTTTAATAGCATAGACCCATGGTGTTTAATTAAAAAATATAACTAATGAGGGTATTGGTTTCCTTGTTGGTTTTCATAAGGCTACGCAATACCCCTCCACTTGTCAAAATATATGTTATGGAGGCCAATCTATTTCTAGGATACCTTAAATGGGGTATTGCATGTTTAGTGAGTCCTTTTGGGCATGAACAATACCCCTCTAATAGCCTGGACCAAAATAATTCAGCCCATGGTGTTATAATGTATCTTAATGAAGGTATTGCATTCCTTCTAGGTTTTGTTAAGGCTACACAAAACCTTTCCAAGTTTCAAAAGATAGGATATGGAGCTCAAACTATTTTAAGATACCTAGAATGAGGTATTGCACGTTCATTGAATATTTTGTTTTATGAACTTGAGTACTACATTAAATGCGTCGAAATTGAACTAGAGTTATGTATTGTTTTGATTATCCACTTGGTTTGCAATAACCCCATGGAAAACATTTTCTAAGCAAAACTTGCAATATTGTTATATAGGGTGTGTCAAATACTTTAATTGTCCCCTTATTTATTTGTTTGAGTGAACAAGACCAA
>Ga0116227_10012747_pt1 | contig 13543 bp, 8 predicted proteins | sample S1TSphgellanicum_FD_89693 | JGI IMG/M metagenome (GOLD analysis project Ga0116227, IMG submission 89693) | Host-associated microbial communities from peat moss isolated from Minnesota, USA - S1T2_Fb - Sphagnum magellanicum MG | ecosystem: Host-associated > Plants > Peat moss > Unclassified...
CCGATTGGGAAAGTTTGCATCCCACACTGCCCAGAAATTAATGTTCAAATAGGTTTGTGCCCGGTTTTGGGTGTACCAATAAATGTAAGTGTTGATGTAAGTGTTGATGCCGCCACCGGTTCTGCCATAGAAAATGCAGCTCCCCGCCTCGTAATCACCGCCACCGGTTCTGCCATAGAAAATGCAGAGGCCGGAATTGTCGTGGGACAGACAGAACAAGTGAATTTATATAGTAGATTAAGTATCTTATTTTGATCATTGGTTATAAAAATCATAATCTATGTTTGAAGATAATTGGGGTATATATGTTATGATATATCATCCATGACAAAAGTTCTATGATCAAATGGTCAAATGTTTGTCCTTAAATTTTAGAACATGTGAAACAAGAAGCTAAGGCAAGTGGTAGATGATATATATTGATGGTGAATGTCTTGAATGTGTTTGATTCTAATATGGGGTGATGATATTGGAAGATGTTTTATATGGGTATTATTATGAAAAAATTTAAAGTGCCATGTGTTATATTTTGTAATGTGATTTTTTAAAACAAATATGTTAAAATTAACTCAAACATTCATACTAGTGAAATGGTTACATTGGAATAGTTATAACATAAGATTCTATAGTTGTTCACCTTACCAAAATAAAATTTGGTTTAAAACTTACCATGAATGAAATGGAAACTTGTCTTTTTGAATTTGTGTATTTTCAAAACTAGGGTGAAAACACACTAAGGGGGGGCCAACTTGGATAGTTTCATAACATGTGCAAAAAGTATACACCTACAAAATGTGTTACATTTAATTTTGGGTTTCATTTTTAGTGTTTGAGCTTGATATTTTTATTTTCATAAATTAATGATATCTAATATTATTATTTTAAAATTTATAATTAAATAATTAAATTCAAGGAATTTTTTTTAAATAGCCCACTTCACATATCTTATCATCTTCCATTTAAAAGTGATTGTTTGTCAAAATGTTGATTTACCACATATTTATGATCATCACCTTGAAAAACAGCAATTTGTGATATGATAATTATCAAACTTTCATATGGTTCAAAAACTTATTCCAATCAAATATAATCAATAAATTTATTAAATACTATAAATTTTATAAAGACTCAAAATCATTTTAATCCTTTTTTGAATATATTTGCACTTTTTAATACATTGTAATGTATTTTTTTTGGCACAAATATATTTTAACATCACATCATATGAAAAAAATTTAACTATAGTTTTTTTGCATTTGATTTTTTTGGGTTTTGATCTACCATAATTTGTAAGAACGTTGTGAAAATCCTTCATAATAAGGACATGATTGAAATTCAAACATGAGACCTATGAAAAGCAATACAATGTGACAACAATCTTGGCCTCCTCATAGTGTGCTTTCACTTGCTACCTTTTGTCAACATTGTAGTCATAAATAATGGAAATGATGAGCAAATTTTCAATATTTTTAAAATAATTTTAGATGTCATTTATCTTCAGTTGAATTTGAATTCAACTCAATTAATTGCAAATTCAATTCTAATCAATTTTAATTCAATTCAATTGAATCTAATTAACTTGATTGAATTTGAATTGAAATCAATTAAATTTGGTGCAAAGTAGCCATAGACACCCAACCATTACAATATACATTCTTTTACAAATTTTGAAAAGAGGTGTTAAATTTTGGCTCTTGAGTTTCACTAGTGAAACGTTTACCTTGTAATGTATTTGATGTCATTACACATGGATTGTTTTTGTAAGACTTCATGATTACAATAATAGTGTAACAATTTTGTTGTGATTTTTTAAAAAATTATATCTATCATGAACTATGGATGATCTTATCTTCTATGGATCATCAAACATGTTGGTATTCAGATGATAAAGGAAACACGTTTTTTTGTAATTAAAGTTCAAATCCACTACTAGTTTGAGGTTTTTTTTCAAAAAGACATATAAATTGTTCATGTTTTCACTCTACCACAATTGTTTTATTACAATCACACTATTTGATTGAGTTTAATTCTTGCAAAAGTTTCTATTCATAAACTTTCTTTTTAAAATAAATTTTGTGAATGTAAAAATTGGTTGGATGTTAATTTGAAGACAACAATGTGTTAATGATTGGTATAAATTGTAAAATACATCCCATAAACATCATGTCGAGGCCTCCAAATCTTTATAACTATAAATAATTGTGGCAAGCATATTATAACCTACCATCAATATTTCATCAATAACTATGTGTTGGGTCATACGCGTGTTACTGAATTGGATTTACTTGCAATCATGTGTTTATTGATAGACAATGCAAATAAATAAGAAATTATGATATTCTCATTGTTACAATAAGAAAATTGTCCCCTATAAGGGGTCGATATATAATTTTTCAACTACATAATTGTTGTTTTGTCTTTGCAATCAAATGTGGATCTTACAAGCATGTAGGTCTATTAAAAGGTACTTTTAAAAAGATTTTTTATCTTTGGGAAAACGTGTCATAGTTGTTTTGTGCATCCAATTTGTTGGTAAATTATAGGAACTTCATTGTAAAATGCCAAGTGATTTAAATGTTATGTGAATTCAAGCAAAAAGACTATGACGATGGCTACAACTTTAAAATACTATGAAGGTTTAATGATCAATAATGGACTACCCAAAAGATGGGTTGCTAACCAATATTTTTAAATTTTAACTTACAATTGTTAATAAGTGTTGTTCTTAGAATTTATAAAAAATATTTAAAATTTTCATATCGATGCATGTTTTAAATAATTTTGATATCTTTTTTTTTTAGGATTGCTTATTAAAAAGTTTTTTTGGTATAAAAAAACCTTTTTTAATAAACTGGTTACTAGTTTGAGTTTCTAATTATATCAAATTTGTTAGCAAGAAAACACTAGCTTTAACAGTTATTTTAGCCTGTTGTATATTGTTAGCTTTTTGTTAGATCGAACATATAGCAAATATTGAAAAAAATTTAATATTTATGAATTTACATAGCTTGTTACATGGATAACTTATAAGTGGTGAATGTTATTTTGTGCCTAAGAAAAATTTTTGATGCCAATTTTTTGCATCGTAATAATAAAAATATGTTATTGCACTTGTTATGACATAAATGATGTTCTCATAATAGTATTAACTATTATATGCTCCAACTTATCAGTAGGTAAAGTTGATTATTGATTGATTATAATTATTGAAACAACAAGATCACTTTTAAAACTTGTCAGCAATTTTTTTACAATTAATGGGCCACCCTAGCCCATTGAATACTCTACCTTAAGCCAAAAACATTATACACTCTATCTCAATAGATTTCGTGGAAAACTAGCTATCTCTGAGTTTGGTGGGCCTTTCACCCCTAGCCACTCGAAACTTAGTAAGTACTAGGTTTTTTCCTTGTCATTTTATCAGAAAAATAGGTACTTTGTGCATAAACCTTTGTCCTTTCTTTGTCATTTTATTTGGAGAATATGCACTTTGTGCATAAACCTTCGTCTTCAAGCCCTAGTGCACCCTCAAATGCATATTTTAAATGATTTCGACATCTTTTTTGAAAATTCCTTACAAGTATTATTAAAATTAGTTTTTAGTATGAAAAATATATCATTGGGTTGAGTTTTGAATTATACCAAATCCTTTAACATCAAAGCATTGACCTTTTTTATACAAAATTGGATAATAAAAACATTCAACAACATACATGTTGCTACAATTTTGATGATCTTATACAATATAAAATGTAATTAGAATATTTTTGTCAATCTTGATGAAGAACTTGATGTTGTTTGTGGATGAACATTTTCACATGTGAAAGTGGTTTACAGTTGAATTATTTTTTCTTTATTTTCACATGTTTTTATTTTCTACAAGTTTTTATTTTTTAATGTTTTTTTTGGAATTGTATTATTTGGTTGATAGAGTGCTAATGAACATCCATGTTTTGTTTAATGTCATCCATTCATTTCATTAAAAAAAGCTAGAATTGTCAATACAAAGATTATAATAATGAAATTTATTATTAACTTTATAAACATTTTTAGTATGGGCTACTAATTATACATTTGTTTAGTCAATTGTGATAATCATGTATGTGGGACAACCTTACATCCTTTCCCCCTATTAGTAGCAATGCACTTTGATCAGCAATTGTGCCAAAACACAATATGTTTGTTATTGTCTTGACTTATAATAAACAACCCATAATGACATCATTTAATGTTATTAAATATAATTTTAAAGTTAATACCCTAATTACATATGCACCCACTTCCTATGGGTATATTTGAAAAAAATTATAACATATTTTGACATTTTGTAAAACAAAAAAAGACACAACACTTAAGCCATAACATCAAAAATCACCATACTTCAATATGTATTCCCACTAAGGTAATTTATGTACATTTGTAATCCCGAAAATCATATAAACAGATTGAACAAATGTCAAATGCAAACAATGATAGAATAACCTTCAACCCATGATTTGAAAACCTAAGCACATGAATATGGTCCCATGAAAAGATAAAATAACTTTTCATACCTTGATAGTTTCATTGATGAAAATGAAGATAACAAAATAAAAAGTTGGGATAAACCCCTTTGGAAACTAGTAGTAAATCATTATTAATGACTTTTCCAAAATAGAGTGAGGACAAATATTTTTGCTTGTTTGTTATTGAATTTGAAAATACACTAAACATTACAAAAATGCAACACAAGTTCCTCCCCTTGTTCAAACTTCTTTCAATCCTTGTCCTAACTAAAATTATTCATTAAAATTTATAATCACCATGTAATCAAACCTATGAACTACATATGTGTGCATATCCATGAATTTACATATGAGCAAACAAATGGCTCTACCACGAAAAACTTTGTCCTGAAAATAAGATATTACATTTGATTTTCTATTATGAATTCAAGGTATATTGGATGAAAGTTTGTTGGTTTTATGAAATTTACATTTTCACATTTGTAATAAGAAATAAAAATTTCTAACCTTTTTAGAATTCATTGTGAATACATAGAAATTGAAACCATAGTTCCATTGTTTTTCCTTTAACTTACAAATGAATATAAAGTTGTAAATAATCATATTGTTTAAAAAAATCCAAGTTTTCCAAAATTGAATAATGTAAACAATTTTTAGCAATGTGCACGATGTATTTGGATGTTTGAAACAAACATCAATATTGAATGGGCATAATTTAGATGGAAAGAAGTTTAATTTTTAGTCTCATTTTCATTTTTAAAGTTTAAGAATTTGACAACTTATTTATTTATTTATTTTTTGTCACATTCTGGGTTTAGGTACTTCATGAAAGGTGTTTTGTTATGGTGTTTGATGGGTGTATGTGTGGATAAAAAAATTGTCAAAATTTTTGTTTGTCTTGTTATTGATATTTATGATTTTTTTTACACATGGTCCATGAAAAACAATATAAAAACACAAATTCAAGCCACAAGGTGCCAACATTTTGGGAGTAATTAATTAGGTGGAAAACAAAACATTTACATGCATATAATCACAAATATTACACTTTAAATTAAATGGAAACATTAATGGTCTATTGTTATACATTGGAAGTGTGTTTGGTAATTTGAATGCAATATAAATTAGTTTGTGAAAATTTGACCAATATGCTTTTGTTACACCAAATTTGCATTCATTTCTAGGGACATTTGCCTATGTATGGTCTAATTGAGATTTAACCTTGTAGTGTTTCCATTGAATTGTGATTTTAATTGGAATTTATCCACAACATTTAATAGTTCTTGTTTATTTTTTGCTTAGTTATTGTTTTTGAGAATGTCAACATCAAAATCTCCCACAACGATTCAATAAAACAATGTTCGGGATAATATTGAATTATAATTTGAAGATTGTTTAAAAATGTAGAAACTAAACATGAATGAACTTTATACACACATACAATATGTATTTTTTTCCTGTATTAATATTAAAAGTTGCTACTATATATTTTGAACCATTATTAATTAATGTATTGAAAGAATCTAAAGGCATAAGTATGTCATACATCATCATTAACCCATGACCACGAAGGATTGAAATATATGAATACATTGATGAATTTATAAATTTGTGCAAATTTGTTGATGCATGGTGTATTCTTGTTTTTATAAGACATAAAATATTAAACATTTGAAGGTCATGATCATGATTGATGTTTTCAAATTGTTGGCATAAAGAAGTTGTATTCAAGACTTGTATAATTACATGAGAATTATGAAAGTTTTTAAATTGAAAAATAAACAATATCCAAGTTGCAATTGTTTTCAATCTATTCATTTCCATATGTACTTTTGGATCCACATAGAAATTTTCATGTTGGAGGGGAGTTAACAAAAAAAAATTCTTTGTTCGAATGTGGGATAATGTTATATATGTTAACCCATGTTTTTTAACATTAGTGAGATCAAAAACTAATTCATTTAATGATAATTTTTGAGAATGATGGATAATTTTTGTTGTTGTAAATTGAATTGAAAATTGAATATTTGTTATGATAAATGATTGGGATTTACCAACTTTTATATCTTTAATGATAGGTTCAATTAGTGTCCATTTTCATTCAATGTTATTGTCATAATAATGACTATATATATTATTATTATTATTTAAAAAAATTTAGTGTTCCAATCTTAAAATTATGAAACATTATCCATATAATGGTTTTTTCACAATTTGTTATTGATGCTTTAAAAATGCCATTAGCTCCATTCACAAGACCATTAGATGTTACATAATTATTAGCACATAATTCAACCAACATATCTTTTTTATATGAATTATAGTTTATGTAAACCCATAGTTTTACTCAAATCATTTGAAAGTTTATAAGATGGTGGGCATGATTGATGGTTAATGTCCATTGCTTTGAAAATAAACGTGAAACTTAATGTATTAGTGAACACATTTTCAGTATGTTTTTTCACAAGTTTACTTGTATAAAATAAATAAGAAATAGTAAAATTATTGAGTGGATATCAATTATAATTTGAATTTATAAATTGAATATCCTCTATATTTTTTGTTGTAATACAAAATTTGGTTAAAATTGTATAAAAACCATATTATATTGTCACATAACTTTATTTAATTCATAAATTGGACATATGTTTGCCAAAAATTTAGTGCCAGTGCATTAACATTATATTTGATATTTTGAAATATCCAATTATCTTTCATAAGGGGCGCTTAATAGAAATCATTTGTTATGATAACATCAACACCACCAATAACGTGTTTTATGGACCTTAACATATTAACTATAACATTGAACATTCTAGTACCAACAAGTGATATTTCATCTATCACAACAAGTTGTAATTGTTCATATCAACATGTAAACCTTTTTAATGAATTTGATGATAAGTTTGATAAACTAAACAAGGATTGTTGAACATTTATGTTTAGTGTTGAATGTCTTATTAAACTATTGAAGGCAATTTTACTTGTTGATGCCATAAATAAAGCCTTGGTTTTTGTTAAGTCAAAATACATGTCTTTATTGTATAATTGTAATAATATTTGAATCATCAGTTTTAATGTACAAGTTTTACCAAGTCCAACACCTCTTGTAAAAAATAAACATATTGGTGTATTAGGGTAAAATTATTTTCTCTGCATAACATCATAAAATCTTAATATTTGTTATTCATTTAATTATTTTAATAAACCATGATATTCGAATTCTTCCATCATCATGGAATATGATATTTTGTGAAAATTTTATCTTTTAAGAATTGTGATTTTTAGTTTGATCCATTATGTGAATGAATGATAGTTAGATTGAAAATCATATAATGTTCGATATTGATTGTGTTTATTACAATAGTTGTAAGACGTGGATCATTTATATCATTATTTATATTGTTAGTCCAAATGTTAGTTGAATGTAATGGTTTTGATTTTTTCATACATTTTCAGAACTTCCAACTATGCAATCCTGGTGAATCTATTGAATCATCCATTTGTTTTGTATTTGGATATGACATTTTATATGATATTGGTAGTAATTTAATTTTAAAAGTTTCATCATGTTATTGATAATATACATCACGCAACATTGCATTAATTCCAAATTGCAAGTTTTTTAAATTTCAAAATGGTGAATATAATAAAACTTGCTATCCTGACCAATTTTTAGTATCTTTATTATTATTATAATGCAAAAACTTAATAATTTTGGGTTTATAATGTTTTTTTAATATTATAAAAAACTAAATTTTGTTAATGACAACAATTCATATTAACTAAGATGGTTAATATATTTGTATATGATTGGTGAACACATTATATTAGTTGAATTTGGTTTTAATTCATTTAATGCAACTTGTGATTTTAACATAAAAATTTGTTCTTCAAAAGGAAAATAATTTATGAATTGAAATGTTTGAGATGAATGATATAATGGTAAAGAAAACACAAGGTAAGTAGCAAGTAGAAAAACCATTTGTTGAACATTAAAAAAAACATTACTTAACTTTTAAATTCTTGTATTTGCATTTATATTATTTACAATGCATTTTTTAATGATAAAATGTAGTTATAATGTTACTAATTATTTATTTTTGTCATATATGATGTGTAATTGTCAAAGACACAAATAACCACAAGAACAAAGGCTAGGGAAAGGTTTAAATATAACTTTCAGACAAGGAACAAAACAAAATTATGTGATTCAAAAATAAAAACATTACAACTAACAACAAAAACACAAGATGTGTAAGACCAATGTGAAAAAAAATCATTATTATGTTAACATATGCAAACATGAACATGAAAAAAACATGATGAGGCTATGACATAAGATCGCACCTAAAATTAATGTTGAATAGATTGAAGAAAATGAGAAAATTTCCTTCTATTTATACCCCTTTGGAGACTTAATTGAAGGAACTTTCCAAAAAGGCTTCTATGTGTGTATCAAATAAAAAAACTTCTTGAAAACCTTTTTTATTGAGAATAAACCATGAATTAATTAAAACTTAATTGAAAGTTAATTATAACTTAACAAGAAGTCATTTTAAAGTTAATTAAAATTTAACTAAAATTTAATTAAAAATTAACTGACTTAATTAAGAATTAACTTGAACTTAACTAGAATTTAACAAAAAGTTAGCTATAGGTGAAATAAAACTTAACTATAGTGAATAAAGAGTCAATTGGAATTGAACTATGAATTAAGTGGAAGTGAACTAAAATTTAACCAAAAGTGAATTGAAACTAAACTAAAAATTAGGTACATGGATGAACATTCAAATGAATGAACTCCATGGCATTAACATTTGTGACAGTAATATGTTGTGGTTGCATATGGGTTTAAGATAAATTGAAGATATGTATTTGTAAACCACAAATGAATAACACATATATTAATTACATTAGTTTTTATATTTTTAAAAGTTCGTTTTTAAAAAATGTACGACTTTGTTAATTTACTTTTCAAATGTAATATATATGTAATTTCATCAAGGTTTAAAAATTTTTAATATTCAAAAATTGATATATCATCATTTTTAAAAAAAACTCTTTTGAAGATTGAAATATTTTGTTAGATTGCATATGGAAGTATTGTTGTGAAAATGGATAATTCCCATTTATTTGAAGACGTTTTAAATTTTTTGTTACACACATAGGAAACAATGGATAATGAAATTTATAATCAACATGATTTTTTTTACATTTATGTGTGTGTTTATGTTGTTGTGCATTTTATAATGGGTTTGGTAACAATGATACATCATAAGAAATCTACATGTCTTTAAATTGTTCAATTTCTTAATTTGTGTGCACTCCATACATAGGTGCATTTTTATCCATAAAAAATTGTGGTCATGTTTATTCCCATAATTTTGGAATTTAGTGATAAAAAAATAAAAAATATATCCAAAAAATTAATGATTTTTTTCGATAAGTTTGCAAAAACGAATATTTTAATGATCATAATATTTTGAACATGTGACAAGGTCAATTCACATCAATTCTAATATATGAACATATTAAAGGTCTTTTATTTTATTTGAGAGATTTAATCTTAAAGCATATAATGTGTCTAAAACTGTAATGAAAAGATCTCACAATCTTTTAACAAATGTCAAAGTGACAAAAAATGTTAGAAGACCAAATTGTCGAATCATTATAAATGTTTTTTTTCATAACCTTTCAAAATAATTAAATGAATTACGCAAACCTTTCAAATCGCAATAACTTAAGTATGATTTGAAAATATTATTTAAATTTGGTTTATTTCGTATTTCATAAACTTTTATAGTTCTACCACATAATTTTCCTTTTCCTATTTGCACCCAACTAAAACCTATGACTTTTAAAATGGAAACTTTAACGGCTTTTAAAAAAAGGTTAGAAATATTTGTAAAAAATCCCTAGATTTATGAAATAATTCCCACTGAACTATTTGTTGATATGAAAAACCTTCAGAAAATTATTGAAGTTATTCATAAAACAATATTGAATTTTTTTGTTTCTTTGAATTTTTATATTTAAATAAACTTAAAGGGTGAAAGTTTTGACTTGCGGCAACAAAATATATAGTATTTTCATAATTCATTATTTTTGGAACATCTAAAAAATTATGTATCATTGAATTTGTTGGTGTATAATGTATTTTTTAATTATCAAAATTATAATTATCAGATGATGCATTATCATAAATAGGAATTTGATATTTTGAATTCATATGCAAAACAAATAACTTGCCCATTAATGATGAATGGTAACATTTAAATATTTGTATAATGGTGTTTCAATTAAATTTTGTTAATTTGATAATCACTATATTTGAACAAACATTTTTTCACATATAAAGTAATTTGTATTCGAAACATCATTTAAGAAATACCTATTGTTACACCATGATGTGGTAAATGTGGTAATATTGATTGAATTTGATCCACATTTGCAAGGACATTAATATCACTACCATGCATTTTATATTGCCCATACCTTTGGAATTTATAAATTTGAGCAAAAATCAGATGTGGCAAAATAAGATGTATTTCTAATTGTGTTCATTCTTGGATTAATGGAATAATTTTGTTTTTACAAATTTTATTTGGTACTTAATATAAGGGTAGTTTATTTTCACTAATATTATGTAAACAACTTATACATATGTATGATGTTAAACTAGGTTCTATTTGAATTTGAAAGTATGTAAAAAGTTGTTTTGATAATTGATTTAAGAAACATTTAAATTGTTTTTAAAAACATGACCTTTCAGAACTAAAACATGGAATTATGGGAACAATTTGGATTTTTATTATAAATGTGAATGTATATTGAATTATGTGTATTTTCCTTTATATTAACAATATGTTCTATTTTATTTGGTTGAACATCATATTTTGGAAGGAGTTGTCATGTGGGAATTAATTTTTTAATTTCTTTTAAATTGCAATGAACATATGAATTTAAAAATTGAATACAAATTTGAATTTAAAAAAATATTTATATTATAAAAAATGTTGAACAATAAAACAACAAATTCCAATGGTGAATCCCAATTATCTTTCAAAATGTCCATTGATGCAAAATCAAAATTTTCATTCCAATAAAAATGTGTAATTAGTTGTGATAATTAAATAGGAGGTTGTTGCACCATAGATTCGAAATAGATGGAAAATCATCTAAATTTATGGTAACTTTGGGATCATTAATTTGAAAATAGCTAAAGACTATTAACATTTTGAATTGGTTTAAAATGTTGAGAACTATACGTTATATGTAAGGGGATAGATTAAAAATCCATGCCACATTGAAACATAATGCAATTTGATACTTTATTCCAAATGTAAATTGACCTTTGTAAATATTCAATTATCCAAAATATTACAAGAAAATCTCCCCACAAACTTCCCATACTAGCATTTAATGTCATTTTTGTCACATATTGATGTTCATTTGTCACCATGCCTTGATGCAAATCAAACAAAAAACTTGAATTTTAATTTTCAAATACAACATTGTTTAGGTTTTTTTTGTATTCAATAATAAACATTGATTTAAATATGTCATGTTATTTTGCCTTAATTGAAGTTTGATGATAAATGATTATCCAATAAATAAGATATAGAATCAAATTTTTTTTTACTTATTTCATATTTGTATGTTGAAACTAGATGAAGGCCATATGAATCCAATACATTTTCAAATGATGAATCAAGAAGATTTAATAAATGTGCTTCCATTATTATGAATTTCAATTTAATGGAAATATATATAAACCAATGCATGGTTCCCACCTAAACACATTCAAAAAATATAAAATCAATGGTTCACTCAAGACTATTTATATTTTAAGTTTTTTGGGAAAATTATTTACATGGAAAAATTGCTTGAATTGAAAAATTGCTTGCATTGAAAAATATTAGATTAAAAAAATTATATTACAAATTTTCCTCCACTAAATTTATTTTCATTGAAAATTTTCTTGCATTGAAAAATTATTTATATAAAAAAATCATTTGCATTGAAAAAATTGTTTCACATATGAAAATGTTGCATTTAAAATTACTTGGGCACTTGATGTAAAATTGATGGATGAAAACTTTCCTTTTTCTCTAGGATTTTTTTTTGAAAATGATTATATAATAAAGCCTATTTAAACCAAAATTTTAATATATGGAATTTTTCACATATATAGAATATTCATATACTAAATGTAACTATAGAAAGGTCACATAAAAACTATCAAAAAGCTTAATGTCTAAAAAGGGTTTTATCTAAAAATTGATTTTGATTTATCAAAATCAAACTTGTGTTTCACACTACATTAAACATTATCACTAGGAATAATTGCCAAAAGAGCAATTAAACCCTTGCCCCTCAAACTAGTCTATGTTTATGGGATAAATTATTGGACATCTTTTTGAAAACCAACAAGGGCAGATGTGGGTGATAATTAAAATTTATCATGATTGCAAATTGAAATGAAGGGTTGAACTTATTTTGGATAGGGCAAATCCAAGAATTCAAATTTTATTATATGCATAATTGTTTCAAACCATTTGCCCTTAATAGTAAAAAACACATGTTCATCATTGGTTGTAATGGAACCATGAAAAAAGCTTGATTTCTGAACCGTTGATTTTGAACAACAAACATTACAATGAACACCACCCATTTGAAAAATGATGACATGTGCTACATGACAATTTTCACATTTTTTTTGAAATGGAGGCACAACCAGGCTAATTATGGACAACACCCTGGTCACCTTGAAAAAAAACCATATGTTAAAACAAAAAAGTAAATGTGTAACCAAAAATGAGGGATCTAGAGAAACGGAGAGGACACAACACTAACCAAACCTCTTTCAACTCTACCGCGCTCTGACAGAGCGCGCACAATGCAATTCCACAATGCAACATACAATTCACACGAAATGGATCTCAGAGGCAAAATTCCATGATTCTCATTACACACAATGTCTCGTACAAAACTCACTCTTCTGCCTCCTCACGATTGCTATCTCAATTGCCTGC
>Ga0116227_10012748_pt1 | contig 13543 bp, 7 predicted proteins | sample S1TSphgellanicum_FD_89693 | JGI IMG/M metagenome (GOLD analysis project Ga0116227, IMG submission 89693) | Host-associated microbial communities from peat moss isolated from Minnesota, USA - S1T2_Fb - Sphagnum magellanicum MG | ecosystem: Host-associated > Plants > Peat moss > Unclassified...
ACTCTGGGCTGTCCAAGGCCTAAATATTTTTTTTCTGGTCTTCCCCTAAATCCGTCCCGTCATCAAGCCGGACGGACATTTCATCCGTCCCCTTAATCGGGACCGACAGTAGTAAAAGAAAAAAAAGGTAGTCTTTAGTTTTTTTTAGAAACTTTTAACTGGCCGCCCCGCCCCGCCCCGCCCAGCCCTGCCCTGCCCTGCCCCTGCCCCTGCCCTGCCGTGCCCCTGCCCTGCGCTGTTTGTCGTGACAGACAGACGGACGGACGCACATGTAGCTTTTATATATAAGATTTCAACTACTTCCATCACGTGCATCTTGCCATAGTCTTTGATGGGACCCAAGAAGTCAACAAATTTACCCATCCCTTTGACTACAAATTTGGATCTTTCTTCGGAAGGTTCGTCTTGGTTCATGCATCTTGGTATTCATGATCAAAGGTGATACCAAGAAAAAACCAAGGAAACAACCAAGAAATAAAGGAAACAATTTCCTTTATGAAATCGATTGGTTCACAGGGGGCTTCACCATCTAAGAGCATTCCACCATGATTATAAATGGGGCCAAAATCATACAATGACTACCCACCATTTTCTCTATCACCTCTTGTAAGTTCCAATCTTTTTGTCATTTGATAGTTGCAAATTCTTCATGTTTGTCACAACCAAGTTTTCATTTTGAGCTCTCCTTGCACTTTAGTTGTTACACTTTGTTGTTAATTAGTGTGCATAATTTTTGCATTAATTGCCCAAGTAATGTTTGTGTGATTGTTAGGTCATTTGAAGGGAGGTTAACACTCATTAGCATAAGAGAAATTATATTTATGTTTTGTCACATGTTGGTTTAGTTTGTCCCATTAGTTGAAAAGTTTTTCATTATTTAGATCTTTTTTTCACAACTTTTTTTCACAAACTTGCAAACATTTGTTTTTCAACATGTCCAACAAAGTGTTTTTTGTCACCAATGCATCTAGCAAAACTGGGAGTTTCGTAGCCAAGTTGTTGCTTGAAGTTGGCAAATACACAATTCGACTAGGTGCTCGAGATCCTAGCAAGCTTTCTAAATTTCACGCTCAAGGAGCTGAAGTTGTGCATGTGGATCACACTCTACAATCAGTTATTGAGGCATTCAAAAATGTGGATGGTGTTTACATTGTCTTGCCAGCTTTGATTCAAAATGCAGAACATGTATTGCTTGAAAATTACATCAAGGCTGCTAAAGACACAAATGTGAAACATATTGTGTATCTTTCTGCAGTGGATGTTGATGTCAAATCATATCATCATCATAAAGAATATGAGCAAATGGTGTTTGACAGTGGGATTCCTTACACAATCTTGCGACCCACTTGGTTCCATGAAAATGTTGTGAATTATCATGCAACATCAGTGAAAGAAGAAGGCGTTTTTCGAACAAGTGCAGGTGATGGTGTGTACACTAGTGTTGCCATAGCCGACATTGCTGCAGTTGTTGTGGAAGTTTTAACAAAACCAGAACAACATGTTGGCAAGATTTATACATTGACTGGGGAAGCATTATCAGAAAAACAAGTGGCACAAATTCTTAGTAAGGTGACTGGGAAGGAGGTGAAACATGTGAATTTGACACCTGAGGAACACACAATCCTACTGAAAAAAACTTATGTTGGATGGAAATCACCTGAAGAATTTGTAAGTGCATTAGTGTTGTTGGATAAGAACAAACGTGATAATTTGTTCAATGTGGTGGATCCCACACTAGAGCAAGTGCTGGGACGAAAAGCAACATCACTAGAAGAAGTGTTGATTATGAATGCAAGTGCTTTCAAAGACTGATTGACAAAAAATGTTTTGTCAATTATTCTATGTTTGTTCATTTTCACACTATTGTTTATGAAACTTTGTAAATATTATGAATAGGGCTTTCAAAAAAGTTAGTTTGTGGCAATCATGTGTAAATAGGATCATAAGAGCAAATCCTACCACTTTTGGTAATACTTTTTACTACTTAAAAAAAGTTGGAATGCTTACAAGTATGATGTGATAAATTATGATTGGTTATAGAAAATAATGTATTAAAAACCTCTTATTTTTATAATGCCCAAAAATATTCATCACAAAAATAGATCTCAAACTATAGTATTATGTATAGGTGTGGATAATTATTGTACATGATTATGTCATTTAAATGCATTTCAAGTCTTTTAATAAATTTTTAAAAAACAAAAGCATTCGTTATAGTATTTAAATTATTTTTTTAACATTATATATTCGTTAAATTCATTTCAAATTGTTTTAGATGTTCCCATAATATATTTGAAACATTACACATAAAAGACTTGTTACTTTAGTAGAATTTAATCTTGTATAGATCATTCAACATGTTATTTTACTATGACAATTCTTACATGTTTTCACACCAAAAATGATATCACTTCTTTCATAAGCACAAAATTTTAATGTTATTGAACACCGAAACAAACACCAAACAAGTTAAATTTAATTTGCACAACCTTTTTTTCTTTATAGCAACATTATTGGGCAAATCGTATTCTTACAACATAATTATTACAATAGAAATTTCATTAATACACCTTTCAACCCACATCTATATTTCCCCCAAAAAAATTAATTCAATATTGGAAAATAAATTTTCCAACTTGTCAACATACAATATTCACTATTACAAAATGTGAGTGCAATTCACTAGTCCTCGTTTACTAAACTAGTGAATTCATTACTTCCCCACTAAGCCTCATTCACTACAACTAGTGAATTCGCTCAAAATCTAGTGAAATCACTTAGCATATAGAGGGACACCTTTTGTTACAATGATTGTTTAAGATCCACATGATGTTATCATTTTTCCCAACTCCATAGCAAATGTTAATGAGATATGATAGTTCTAAACATTACACTAACAAAATATGCAATGTCCTAGATCTTGTTCCCCTTGCATGTCACCATTCCTTACATTTTTTATTCAAAATATTCAATTTGTTGACTTAGGTTTCTCCACAATTACATTAAAATTACCATGAACAACATCCCACATAATGAATGCAATTGCAAAAAACTAAACAAAGGCAATAAATTACATGCAATTTAGTCTTCAACACAAAAGTGCACATGATGTTCATTGTTCATGAAATCATTCTTTTAATTTCTTGATAATACTTGAATTACAAGAAATGTTTTAAATGTGACTAATCTGATTTTTTTTCAAGTAAAAGATTATGATGTAGTGGCTGAAAATATTTTCAATTTAAGGTTCAAATTTTTTACTACTATCTTTTTGTTGGATGGCTTTCATTTGGAGAAAAAACAAGAATATGGTTTTCCCTAAACAACTTGGGTCAATTGATCCCTTAGGCTATTTATAATGGTTCTCCCCTAGCAACTTGGGTTAGGGGACAACATTCTTTTTAGGTTTAGGCAACAAGTGTTGCCCAACCATTCCCTAATTGATCAATACAACAATTCCCTGATCGAACAATTACATGTGTTGCAAAATAAGGGAAAACATTTCTTTTTACAAAAGTTGATTAGATCATTCTAAATTTTTCATTTTCATCAACAACTAAATTATTTGTGTGAAATGTTTTTGAGTTTTGAAGGTTGCATGGATGAAAATTTGAATGATGGATGAAAATTTGAAGAAAAATGTTGCATAATGGATGAAATTTTGGCACTACAAGAAATAATTATTTTTGTTATTGAAAAATCAATCTAAAAGACCCCCATGTGGTATTTTTTCCCCCTATCTAATTGGACCAAAATGTTATTTTGGAAAAGTAATTTTGACACATCCATTTTGACTAGGTCTTTTTTGTTAGCTATTTTGACTAGGTTTTTTTATTGGTCAAACGAGAAAACAATATTTGGGCAACAATTTTAAATACCTATAATTTTCAACTATTAAAAAAAACACAAATAATATTTATTTATCTATTGACCCTATCTACCTTAACTAACTACCAATCTAACTCAATAATTAATGTTCAAAATGATAGTTAATTATTTATTTATAATCTACCTACCCTACCTTACTTAGGTTATTAAGTTATATCTTAGAGGCTTAAAAGGCTAAGTTAATTTAGGTTAAATAGGTTATTTAAATGCATTTAAACAAGTTGCAAATGTGAGGATTTCCACCCCTCATTTCCACATTAAAAATCCAAGGCTTTAACCATTACACCTTTTTTTCAATAAGTGTTTTCGTCATTGCATCATTATGAACATTTTTTTATTATTCAATCTACTACCTAATTACCATAGACTACCCTAGGTTATTTTAGGCTATTTCTAATCCATTTAAAAATCTACATAAATTATTTTTGGTTAAACAACTTTATTTTATTTTAAACTTTTCTACCATAAGTTATTCTAAGCTATTTGACCTTAAACTAGTTTCTATTATTTTAGGTTATTCTACTTTAAATATTTTTGGATGTTCTAAGTTAATATAGGTTAAATTATAACCCTAGGCTATTTTAGGTTATTTTATGTAAGTTTTGGCTATTCGAGATTATTCCACCTTTGGTTATTTTTGGCCATTATAGGTTACCTTAGATATTTTAAATTATTTTAGGCTAATATTTCCTATGTTATTTTAGGCTATTCTAGCTTAAACCTTAATACAATTTTGGCTATTTTAGGTTATTATAATTCACTTTATTTTATTTTATTTTATTTTACATTATTTATGTTGTTCTAGGTTGTTGCACCTAGTTTATTTTAAAACAATTTCGATTATTCTTCCCTAGATTATTCTAAGTTAATTTAAATTAATTTAAACCATTTGTTATGGTTTATTTTACATTATTTTACCCTTAAGTTATTATAATTTATTCAAATTTATTTTAGGTTATTATACCCCAAATTAAATATTGTAGGCTATTCTAACCTATTATAGACTATTTTATCTTGGGCTATCTTAAATTATTATTATTATTTTAACCCTAGGCTATTTAAAATAATTTTAGGTTATTTTACCTTAACGTATTAACAACTTATAATAACATAAAATAACTTAAGTTATAATAATTTAAAATAACCTATAATAACCTATAATAACTTAACTTAAAATAACCTAGGGTAATATAACCTAAAATAGTATAGAAGAAAATAACTTTTCACATAGTTTTGAATAGCCTAAGGTAAAATATTGTAAACTACCCTACTTGGTAAATAAATTTCAATAGGTTATTACTTAAACTTAACATGTAAAATAATTAGTCAAATTATTATGACTGATTTGATTAAGTGTCAAATCAATATGATTGATTGATTAAACCTTAGCCATTCAATATAGCCTATTTGATTAACCAATAACCATCTTGACAATTTTCTTTTGTTTGTTCATTTTTATTAGATATACAACATGACATTTGATACAAAAAATCACTTTAGTAAAAATGAGTAATTAAAAAAACCATCTATTTTTCATGCCTCATGTTTCTAGTTAAAATGGACATTCCCTTTGGTCAACGTAAATAATTTAATCAAATTTGAACCGTTTGAAAGGCCATGACTTCTTATAATGTGAAGAAAAAATATATATGATTGCTGAAAAGTTGGAATTTTTTTGCATAATGGATGAAACCTTGCACTATGGATGAAAATGAAAATTTTGGGATTATACAATAAATGCAAAAAGACAAATAATGGAAAGTTGAGAAATTGAAAAACCGCATTCATCCATTATGCAACCTTCTAAAATTTCTAAGGCAATGCAAGGCCCTACATGCTCTTTTTGAAGAAATGTAACTAGGTTCTTTAAGGAAAATATGGCTAATTTTTCAATTATCCTTGGAGAATTCAGTTCAATTTATCTTTTTCCCTTGACCAAATAAATGGGCTTAAGTTACAAAGTTCAATTCCAATTTAATAAATTCAAATATGTTCATTAATTTTTTCCATGAAAAATGAAGGCATTAATGATAAGTATTGTTAATAATTTTAATTTGAGCATCAAAATTGTATCCTTGTTGCAAATTCCTTTATCATTTATATTGAATTCTCAATTTAAGATTGGGTCATGCATGAGGTTAAAAATCTACATGGGAGTTAGAAGCATTATTTCCTTTTGATTCTTGAAAAAACTTTTAATTAGTGCCCCTATTTGATTTTGCAAAATAATTTATTGAAATTGAAATTTTTCTTAGACCTTTTTTTAATTATATATATATATTACACCTAAAATGCATTATTATGAAAAAATAGGTTTTATGTTCTTGATCTTTCATCAACCTAAGTACCATGTACATGTTAAACATAACATTTTGTTTTTTAATGTTTATCATCACTTAATATTCATCATGGCATCAACATCTAGGTGAAACATGGTGCAATGGACCAATTTTAACAAATGCAAAGTCCATATATGAATACACAAATTTTGCAATCCCTTTTTTTGTTTTTTCACAATTCCAAGTGTTAACCTAATATTGAAATTTGACATAACTTCTTTTAAATTGATTCAATCAACTTGATTTATGGCTTATTTTCTTACTATGCAAGATGATTAAAATGGTTAATATGAATGTGAGCTTTTATTTTCATTTTATTATTATTATTTTTCAATTATAACTTTTTAAACAAAGAAAAAATTCAATGTTCATTGTGCCTTAGATTTTATTGAATGAAATCATTAGTTTCACATGATTCTTCATATTGGTAATACAAAAAGAATTTTCCTAATTATTATTTTTGATTGTTCATTTTTGAATCCATTATGGAAATATTTCCAAGATATTTAATTTCAAATTGCAAAGGTGATTTTTGTAAAAAAATCTCAAAAATGAATTTTTGACTCACAAAATACAATATGTTTCATTGACTCATATGATTAAAAGTTTTTAAATAATATTTTTTCATTGAAAACAAAGTCCATAGGATATATGTTTTCCCCCAAATAAATGTCTTGGATTGCCCCCTAGAGTTATATAATATCTTGGAGTAGTCCAACACATTTACCTTGGGGAACATAGCCATAAAGGACATTTCAACACATTTGTCCTAAAAGAAATAATTATGTTCCCCATGGAAATGCTGGCAATGTACCTATTTCCATGAAGAAGACAACCACCTCAAGTGAAAGCCATCCAAAATTGAAAATTTCACAATAAAAGGATTTGAACTCAAGATTTTTCACTTGAGATGGACCTAGAAGGTGCCTACTTTCCTACCTTTCTGCCTAAATATGAGACCTATTTCCTACAGACTTGGTTACCAAGGTGAAACCCAAATATTACCTCAGTTGAGGTTCATCCACAACTGAGTAATAATGGACATCCAGTGGATGGTTACTGGTGGGTGCTGGTATACAATGGCCCTATCTATCAGAATAGGTTTCAATTTGAAATATGCTTTGAATGGAATGGAAAGATGTTTTTTCGGATCTTTGTTTTTTGGGTTTTCTTTTTTCTTTTTTTTCCCATGATGCCAATGTCAATGGATGATAGAAGTGAACAACAAATTTTTATTGCATGAATTTATAGTCCATATGTCTCCAATTGAATTTGAATTCAAGTCAATTGAATCTGAACTCAATTGAATTTGAATTCAATTCACTGAAATTTGAATCCCAATTGTTGAATTGAATTCTACTGAATGGAATTGAACTTAATTTCCACAAAATTAACTCATTTCTGTCATCATTTCATTGTCATTAGTGCGCAACAGGGCGGAGCCCACGTTCCTAATTGTATGCCTATTCCCGAACATAACCTAACCCTAATTCCAGAAACCCTAATAGCAGGCGCGCGCGAGTCCTCTCTTCCCTTTTAACTCCTCAAGCCTCTGTGTTCTTCGATTACACGGCAGTTACCAAATTGTGGAAGCGATGGCACCTCTGAAGGTTGTTTTTGCACAACAGGCAAGTAAGAATGTACCCAGAAATGGAATTTCCGAAAGTGCCTGTAGATAGCGATGGCGAAGGATTTCTTCTCTGATCATGAAGCCTTGGTGTTGAACACGACCAACGGCAAGAAGAACAAGGAGGTTTTTGTCTGGTTATTCTGAAATGGCTGTGCTGCTGCGAGCCTGTTGTGTAGAATTCTTTGTTTGGAAGTCTTGATGGAGGGATGGTTTAACTGTTTCAATGCTGCTGGGTTGGAAGTCTTTCTTTCTATGAATGCCTTGACAGATGCTCTGGATTTCCTCAAGAGCGTTGTCTTGAACCTATTACTTTCATCTCTACGAAATGATGTCAGTCTGTGTTTACTAGGTCGATTTTGGGTCCTTAGGAATCGGAGTGAGAAGCGCGCGGTCCGTTAGATCTTCCCTGCATATCGAGGCGCATCGAAAACAGTGAGTTCATTGATGCTCTGAAGTAGGGTTTAGGGTTTCTCTTGAATTCAAGTGCATTTCTCATTGCATTTATGGTGGTTTCTTGATTCTCATGAGAGTTAATCACAGTGCATTTTCCATACTACTAGGCATGGGATGAAAGAATTGTGCACAACTACCTGCCTCTTTTCTAACTCGTGGATTCTAGGAGTAGCTGTAAGGAAGGATACAAGTGGTATTCTCAAAGCATTGAGGCTTTGGATTACAGAGTTCTCTTCTGAGAATGGGTTAGGTTTTCCTGAGAAAGTGTCTCATATTGTCGCCATCTATATCAAAGTCCCAAATACCCCAATCTCACATGTGACCGTTGTGATGTAGAAGACTAATTAGAGTCTTTACTTTCTTACATGCTGGCTGTGCTTTACCTGTACTGTCTGGAGGACGATAAGAGGCTTCAAATGATGATATCAAATGACCAGAATAGAGGCCCTTTGTATTTAAGGGTCCTGCTGTATGATGGGAATTCTTTGTCATAGTTACACTGATGACTCCTCTTGACATGGTTGCAAATCTTCCAGTTAGAGTTTTGTTGTATGCATCTGTGCTCTTCTACATTAATTGATTTGGAAAAATGCATGCTTTACAAGGTCAACCATGCTTGTATGCATATGAGATTTGGGGCATTTCATGTTGGTTCTGTATGTGTGGGATTCAAATCTTACTTAATCCAGTCTTTGTTGGGGTAGTTCCTACGGTGCAAAAACCACATGTTGGTGCATGCAGATCTTTTGGGCTGGTTTGAAACTCAATTTTGTGTCACTGAGGAGAATCCACATGATGAAGACAAAAAGACCAGATCAAAGGCTCTAGGTTTACAAGGGCCATTGGTATATGGTGGGCTTCATGTCATAGTTACACTGATGGTTCTTTCCACCTTTGATGCCAAGAGAGGTAGAGGTTGTGAGTTTTGGCATTATTTCAGGTTTAAACAAGAGTCACAATAACCAGAGCTGGAAGGTGATTGATTATTTTTGGTTCACTGTTATGTAGCAAAATATTTTATCTATTTTTGGAGCCAAAGTGGGAACTTGAGTCAATTACCTTTGGTTGAGAAGGTGTGACAGATAAGTCAATGTGGTTCACTTGCAATTCTGGCATGTTTGACCTGTTTTGTGGTGTCTGTACAGTTGATACATGGTCAAGAGGTATGCTTGTGAATGACTTGAAGAAACCAAAGTTATAATTCATAGTGGCCAATATCCATGGAATAGGTGTGGCCAACATTGGTTAGTTATGTCTCTTGAGTGCTAGCCAACTTCATGACTGAGTCTTCTTGTTGCTTTCAGAAATCTGACAGTAACTTTGGATGCAGATTTTGTATACTGGTTTGCCTGAGATTTTGGGCAGACTACTCATCTACAAGAACTGTTGGGAGCTGATGCAGTCAGTCAGTCTCTGAGCTTGCAGGGTGAGGGACTCAAGAAGCTGGAGTTGTATAGTTCTACATGCTTCTAGATTGCTGTGTACTAGTTGCAACATAACTATGATTCTATGTGATGGTGTAGCAGATCAACACAACTGTGAAGTTTGCCTATTCTGCACTGCATGTATGAAGAGATGCCATTTCAAAGTCCATGGATTTTTTTTGATGATTTCTATCTGAAACGTGTCTTACATGTGCAAAATACCTATATGTACATCAAAGCATTTTTACCAGACTGATATTCTAAACTGACTGTGGGTACAATTTGTCACATGCTAATTTAGAGGCACCTAAAACTTTCAAAATAAGTATTGGGAGAAAATTAGACTTCAATGTGTAAAAGACCTCATGTTGGCAATGGCCAGAAATTGAGCACATTTTGGGATCATGTGACTGCTCACTGTGCAACAAACAAATCTATGGGTGAAAAGCCAGCTTGGAGGCCAAATGGTTCTATATCAAACAAAATGTGTAGAAGTTTGTTGGAGTTTATGGGACTGTGGTGGAGTCAACACTTCAACACCACCAAAATCTATTCAACTACATAGACCTCATCTTCCTCTCTGATTCGAAGTTTTCTAGTGGAAATTGTGTTTACTGATCTATCCAACTGTCCTCCAAGTGTCACACTCTTTCTCTCTCTCACTTGTCCATTTCTCGCAACTAGATTGTACGTACATATAGACCTGGCAACTTTGTTCTTGGTGAACAGCAATAAGGCAATTCAAATTGGAAAACTGTGAGAGAATAAAAATTCTCTGGTTCGAAAGATCAAGTTGAAAAAATTATGCAGTGTGTGTGTTATTGTATATAACAAGTTGTCTCCAAAATGGTGCAATTGCCAATGGTGGAGAATTGTCTACTAGGTTTCAATAGTTCCATCTTTGCAAGTGAAGTTTGATACTACATTATTTGCTCTTTTTCATGTTGGGGATCATGCAACAGCTAGTGATGCTGAAAGATTACAATGTGTTTAGATACTTGGTTTCTATGGCAAATTTTAAACATTAGAATTCTTGGTAGACGAGTGAGAAAACACATGAAATGTTTATGGAAAGATGTTGAATTTAGTGAACTTTTCATTATAAAAATATAACTTTAGCCTAATGTTCCTTTTTACTCTTCACATCTTAGTTCAAGGTGGTGTCAACATTTTGATGATTATGTTTGAACAATGCAATAGAGGTGCATTGTTTAATTTTTATCTAGCATGCCCTTATGTGAAAGGTGGAAAATTTGGAAAAACACATTTGAAAAGGATCATGAAAGGTTAAGATGCCAATTCTTGACCTATGTTCCTACAGTAGTTTTGGTAAAAAGTTCCTAGCAAGGTCTGGCTCCATATTTAGTGACCCATGATGTATTTGTTAGCTTTTTGATTGTTGTGAAGTAGATTATGCCTAATCAAGAAATGCACATCTTCCAATTGGCAAGGATGCATGACACTACGAGAACTTGAATTGTGGAAGAAATATACATGACCTAAGTTGACATTTTAGTGTAATCTATAGCAAGAACATGTTACTTTGCTTTAGTCATTTAATTGTTTGGATAGACCTACCATGTTAGAAACACCTTAATACACTAAAGCAAAAGTTTCCAATATACAAGGATAATGCAACCAATCTTGCACATTGAGATAAAACCAAAAACAAGGTTCCTCCTATTAAATTAAACAATAATGAAACTACTAGAGAAAAAATGCACATACAAAAGAAGCATATGTAGTGATTTCTTCATCAAATACACCACAAATTGATGTGAGACCCATGCACATGATATTGGCACAAGCAACCAACAAAAGATTTATGGCTCCTCTATCCAATCAAAGAATCTTCATTTGATTCTTGGATTTTTGCACATTCCACCTTGGTTTAATCATAAATCCTTAATCCTAACAAAAAAGGGAATCAAGTCTTCTACAATATTAGTTGATTGCAAAAAATGCTTTTGAATTACAACATGTGGAAAATACAACATTTGGCATGTCCGATGAGCTCTTTATGAAATTGCCACATTCTTTGGGTTAACGTATGTAATTTGAACCCAACCACAAACCCATGATTGGACTCTACAACCATGTAGAAGTACCATCAGTCTCAATGAATTCAAGCTAGAGTGTTATAATCGGTTCACCTGCATGAGATGTGTATAATCATAATTTTATAGTCAATTTTCAACAACAATATTTTCCACACACAAGACCAAAAAATTACTAAAAGTTCACATGATAGTTCAACATATGCTTAATACTTGGAATATGACAATACAATTGTCTTGGGGCTATAGAATAAATATAATATTCCAACCTAGAGGCACAAACATTCTTGAAATGAACAATGTTGCAAATTGCAATGCAACAACAAAAAATGATTTAAAAAAAATTTCATATTGTCCACGGCCTTTTGTGCCAATAGATGCCCTATCAAATCACCCCTTAAAGCTAGATGTGCATCCACATCTTCCAAGTCCATACCTTGCTTATATTGTTCAAATGAAAGTCCATGTCTAAATTGTTTTTTAATGTTTTTAGGCTCAAATAATGCTTCTAGACTGTGCTTTTTTTGATCCTCAATGATTATGTTGTGTAATATCACAAACGCAATCATAATATTTACAATGGTATTCATTTCCCACTACTTACATGGGTTTTGCACAATGGCAAACTTTGCTTGTAAAACACAAAAGCATTTTTTTACATCTTTGTGAACTTATTCAAGTGCATTATTGAAAAATATGCCATCTTTTCATTAATAGCTTCATGAATTGTCTCAACAAATTAAACAACTCCACCTCCAATAAATACCACCATTAGCCAAGACATAATAACATGCATAATGGCTACCATTTACAAAAAACCTTGCATCTATTACATTCCCCCTAAGAAAATCAACAAGTGGAAAGCTATTAAGGACATTATATCATTGTTACCTACAAGCAACTTAAAAAATGCATGCCAAATCCATATAATGATTGACTAACAATAGCTCAAAAATGATGTTAGATTCATTGTCCTTATCTTGGAGTTGTCCCTACCATGTTATGAGACAATTTTTCCAAACCTGGTGGATACAGTCAATGCTCCCAACATGCCAAGAAACCCTTCATCTACATTCACCTTCATTTTCTTGTCAATGTCATTATGAATAATATGTTTCAAGTATGTAGATAATTTTTTTTTTTTAATGGTGACCATGAATTGCTTCATGGCCCCCATTGTAGTGATTTTGTCAAGCTTATAATACTCATCAATAACATTTGTAGCAATATTGTATGCCAACATCCTCAAAATAATTGCGCATTTTTTAATGTTCGACAGACCAAGAACCCTTATAACATCATTTCTTTGAACAAAATATGCTTCATGAACAATCCCATCCATGATACTAAAAAAAACTCTTATAACAAAATTAGAACATTTTTTCATCATAAACAAATGTGGCATTCAAATAATCTCTTTAGATCTTATCATGCATTACATTCCAATATTACCAACAAAATTTTCAAATAGTTAAATGAGGATCCTTAAATCAAGGCCGTATGTGTCCAGCTTGAATTTTAAAATGAGTTGTATTTGAAATGCATTTGGGAAAGGAAGGGGAAAAAGGCCAACCTTTTAAGAATTTGGATACCTATGGTTAAATTGTTTACCAAGTCACCTTAAACCAATAGTGTCGCAACCCTAGCCTTGGCTCGCGACCAAGGCAAGGGGGTTGCAAGGGTGCGGGCCAAAAGGAAGCCCGAGAGTCACATCAAGACTCCCGGGAGTGCAAGAAAGTGTGAGGGAGTGGA
>Ga0116227_10012749_pt1 | contig 13543 bp, 9 predicted proteins | sample S1TSphgellanicum_FD_89693 | JGI IMG/M metagenome (GOLD analysis project Ga0116227, IMG submission 89693) | Host-associated microbial communities from peat moss isolated from Minnesota, USA - S1T2_Fb - Sphagnum magellanicum MG | ecosystem: Host-associated > Plants > Peat moss > Unclassified...
TGGGACTCCATTTTGAGAGTCCCGGGAAAAAGTGCCATTCGGATGCAAGTGCGACGGAGAGACGCAGAGAATACTATATGGGGGAAGGTGGTGGCTTCCCCCGAGTCTGGGTTGTGGTGAGTCAAGTGAGTCCAAGGTTGCCCGTGGCTTGTCCCAACACCAAAAGTGTGCAAAATGAGTTCTAACCAACTTGTTGGTTGGTTTTGGATGCAGGACTAAATAACTAAGTAGCTTGTCCCTCTTCCTAGTCTAATCTCGGAGCTTTCAGCACACCCCTCTCACCCTTCTTTAGTGCTGGAAGCTAGGAGCGTCACCAAGTTCCAATTATTTCCGCTCTTTAACATAGTTGGACCTTTTTTGGGTCTAACAAGGAACTTGGGGGCACGCCAATTGGGCCCACAATCACATGTTTATCAAATGGGCACAATCCTTGGCAATGTATCCCCCCCCCCCCCTTTTCTTATCCCAAATTGAGGTAAGTCACGAACTGCAATCCTACAACTAGTATGTTTGGTTAAAGTATCCCATTTGCATTTGACAATTTTGTCTTTGTTCTCAATCAAGGAGTAAACTTTGCACCTCATAATTTAAATAATCCCACCAATAGCCACTAACCCTTCAATTCATGGTAATTTTGCTATTGTTTTGCATGAAACTTTCTATTATTATCATGTGGCTTTTTGCCAGGGTTTTTCCCAATGCCACCCACACCAAGCTTTTGTTTCTTCCATGGGGGGTTAGCTTGAATATTAGATTGGGAGTTTGATAGCTCCACAATTTCATCAAGATTTAGAGTTATAAAATTAGGGATTTTAAGGAGGACTTCTTTAGGATCTACATCAATAACATTAGGGATTTTGGGGAGGACTTCACGTATTACAAAAGAAAAACTAGGGTTTTGGAGCTCTAGGGATTTGGTTGTTCCTATTGGGTTAACATTTGATTCTGGAAATTTAGGCCAAGCTCTAACTAGTGTTGATTTTGGCCCATTATCAAAAGAGCTATAGGACCTTGGGAACATATCGGATCAAATACAAGACACAATGGCATGTTAAGGCTTGGGTTCTTGGAATAGTTGAAGTATTACAAGATTGAAGAACACATAGCAAAAAAACAAACTAAAAACAAAGAGAGAGGCAAAAACATTGTGAGAGGAGAAGGGGGGTTGAAACTAGCCAAAAACACAATGAGAGGCAAAAACATTGTGAGAAAGAGGGGGTCAAAGCTCTTTGAACTCTACTTGCCAATAGACAAAATCATTGTGAAAGGGTTGAAGTTTTTTCAACCCTACTTACTTGCAAGTAGCGAAAAACACAATGAAGGGGTTGAAGCTCTTTGAACCCTCTTGCATAAAAATGGACAACTCTGCAGCATAGAACAAATCAAACAAAAAAATGCACAATGCAAACAAAGCCTTGAAAATTCAAACATAATCAAGTCCAAAGTGGTCAAAAACATTGTGAGGGGGGTTGAATCTCCTTTAAACCCTCCTTGCAAAAGAAGAATAGAAATAACTTGCAGAAGAACAACAAAAGGCTTGGAACAAAAAGGACTTACATAGGAAAAAAAACTATTAAAATGGACAAATGGAATAGCAAGTTACAAAGTGTGATCAATAAACTTACCTTGAGTTTCACTTTACAAATTTGAGCCAAAATCTAATCTACAACCTTCCTAAGTCCCAATCTTGCCATTATTCAAAATTGAAACGACCACCACCATAATTCTACACAAATCCACAAGCACAAGTACAATATCAACCTTCACAAAAATCAAACAAAAACAAGAATGGGAAATTGGAAATGAGTTGAAGGATTGGGAATTGGGAGTGGTCGTTTCAACTTTCAAGCATAACAAAAAGTTGTGTACACCCACCACATTCTTGGATAGCTAGCAATAAGTAGGAATGAAAAAGACAATTTAAACAATCGCCCTTATAAGAAGAGCATATCTTGGCAATCTACACTAAAAGAACTTGCAACAAGTTTGGCGAAAGAATTGCACTTTGGAGCACCACTATTGGTGATGGCAGCAACTCTGTGAGAGCAACAAGGCTCCTATTGAGAAAGCTTGCAACTATTGGTGGCGATTAAAATTAGTGTTTTGGCAAAAAAGGACAATGAGGCCACATCCTTGCTAGCTACATTGACAAATTTTTTGACGATCCAATCACATTCAATGGATGTACAATAGCAACCTACACGTTCATCCAAGAATGATGATGGCAAACTACATCCTATACATCTTACTAGCCCCATTGCACCACCTGAACAAATGTCAAAATCTGGCCACAGATCGCTAGAAAAAAAAGGCTGCTTCACACATTAGAAAAATTCTATAGACTCTTTGTAGTCCTGGAAATTTTGGAAAAAGGTCTTGCAAGGATTCAAAATTTTAAAAGTTTGCATTTTCGTGGAGTTTGACAGAGTATGAAGAAGACTATGGTGTGAACTTGTAGAAAGCCGATTCTGTTTGGGAAGGCCCATGGAGGGGTTGAAGGTTCTCTGACAGGGGAGGCAGCCACAATGATACAATGAATCCATGGGTACAAAGTACAAAGTACAAAGTCAAATCATGCAGAGCTCATGCTAATTTCACTTTTCGGTGTAATTTTGCCAGTAAAATACGGTTTGACTAGGTACCTAGTGCATTTATGAATTTTTTTATGCAGCCCAAGTGGTGATCCTAGGTAGGAAGATATGGAAAAATTGCTGAATAACCTTATGAAGATTTAGCCGAATCTATTTATAAACCAGATATGAAATAGAAAAAATTTAATCAAGCTTTTATATTTATGGCTACAAACTCAAAACCAACTACAGGAATTTGGTGACTTTTCTAAAAAAAAATCTTTTGCTTTTGGCAATGGAAACCTTCCACAAGCACTTCATTTATGAATTTGAATTTTGAATTTCGCTTTTTAGCGAAATTTCGTCAGTAAAATAATGGCTAACTAAGTACCACGAGTATGTTTATGAATTTTTTAATGTAGCCTAATTGAGGATCCTGTCTAGGAAGATATATTGAACTTGACGATCCTTATGAAGACACAATGTAGGTGTAGCATTGCCACCAATGTCTTTAGCACTTGGAGAGAAAGTCAGCACTTGAACACAAACTAATTGGGGCATTTGCTCATTCACTTGGAATTGTATGTCAAAAATATCAGTAAGAAATTTGCTTCTTTCATGTATGCTTACAATAAGGTTGACCTCAGACCTCAATCGCTAATTAGCATCATAACCTTAGCACTATATGAGTAGTAGATCCATCTACGTGGCACCCAATCTCAAGAAAAAAATTGAAAAACTCAATGGGTACCTTACTTGCTGGGGTCACTAGGTCAGAAAATGGCTCTCTGGAAAATTGCCCTCAAAAGGCTACTTCTTAAAACTTTTTTACCTTACTAGCCTTTTATGTCGTAAAGACAATCTAATGACCTGTAACTATTTTTTCCTTCGAAGATTCTACATATCCAGATTCTAGGGACCTGCAAATTTAATGTTCCCTTGGCCTTTTCTAGATCATTGATGCATTTTCTTTCTTGAATTTAATGAACAGATACTTGGTAGGTTAAGTAGTCATCGTGCAAGCCCTAGGATCTTTAGAAGTAGAGTATACTTTACAGTTTAGAGCATGTCAAGTGTTCAATAGATCACATAAGCAACCAAACTTGAAAGGAATTAATTGGGAACATGTTAAGAAATGTATTGGGAACTCTATGCTATAAAGATAAAGATTGCATTGATAGGAAATGCTTGTTCTAGACCTCTTAGTAATGTTAGATCTCATGATTTGCTTGCAAGCGACGTTAGAAGGGTTGTGGGTGAGATAGCTTCCTACCATGATAGGGATTATTAGTTCTTTTCCTCTTTGGTTCTTATGGGCTGTGCATTTTTTGGCCCTTTTTTCACTTTCCTTTTTGTCTTCCGTGTGATAATTCCGGTCATTGATTTTTATTGGATTTTTTATTTTAAAATATAATTTAAAACTTTAATAAGAGGTGTATGATCTCATTTTTCAAAGAGGGTAACTTTGTTACATGGTTATAGATATTAAAAATAATGATTGTTTGATAATATATTCTTCATAAAGGGTCATGAACCCTAATTTTTGATAATAAGAATTGTGAAATAACTTCACTTGTGAATGAGGCCCTTGGATTTTTTTGGAATAAAAGAGCCCTGGGGAAAGGTTGCTGCAAAGCACCTTCTAAAGATGAATAGATTTTTCTTTGTGTTATGATCAATATTGAAATTGTAGTAACGCATTAATGAATTTGAAACTCATGTCATTATAGAGTCATTCAATATTTTCAACACACTAAGGTTTCTAACTAGGTGTGGGAGGGTTTTTAAAAGGTTATTATAAGAATGCCAAGATAACTTTTTTTCTCTTTTCAAGATCAAGATTGAATACTTAAAATATTTATGTAATTATTGTAATTATTTTGTTTTTTTAACATCATATTGTGTAATTAAATATGTTTTTTATAACTAAGAAATGAAATTTAATTTTCTCATTTATATATTAGCATTGTAATCATGCTTCCAAATGAAACTTATGGAATATATATGGTATATCATTTCATTTCATAAAAAAAATTCTAATCACACGTATGGCATGTATCAATTTATATGCACACACTATAGATTTTTCTAATTTGAGTATCTATGTTTTGAAGATTCTACTACAATCTAACCTATCTTAAAAGAAAAAATGGGGCAAAAAAAGTTTTTTATGGTCATTGATTTAAGTTGGAAATATCACGATTTTATGGATCATAAATAAGTGGATAATTATAATGACTACAATTGCAATAAAAATTGATTCTTAATCAATGGAATAGAATGAGCCAATTTGTTCAATATAATGTGTTTTTGAATAATATTATTATATAATTTGTATTTTAAAACTTATGATTTGAACCATAGGAGTGAAGTCATTTGGTTTAAAATTACATATAAATAAATGTTAGCAATTTTTTATTCATGTCAACATAACTTTTATAAAACTAGGTGTAAATGCATTTTTTATCTTTATAATAAATTTGTTTGAAATAGTAACTCCTTTAGCTTTATGACCAATAATAACATAACCCAATATGATGGAAAATGTAGATTTATAAAAAATAAATTATATGTATATTTTCATTTATAATTATGTTGTTTTAGTACAGATCCAAATCATGTATTGAAATTTTTAATAGTTATGTTTGATATATTTTTACATTGAATAATTGAATGTTTCAACTAAAAATATAAAATGTAAACATTCAAGTAAAAACATTCAATGTAAACTTTTGGCATATCAATGTTTTCAATTATGAGAACCAAAGTTCCAATCCCAAAAAAAACTATATGTTCAAAATGGGGATCTTTAATCCTTGTTGAATATGTTTAAATTCAAAAGCATTTGTATCTAGTATAACATCAAATATTTCATTTGATATAAATAACTTTTGAAATATTAAATTATTGTAGGTTTCCACATCTATACAATGAGTACAAAGAATTTTTATTCTATCATTTATGTTTGAAAATAATTCATCTTCTGAAATTACATAATGCAATAAAACATCATTGATTTTTGTTTAAGTTGGTTGTTTACATTGAATGATATTCACAAATTGTAAATACATTATTGGATCACTTGCATGTTTCATTAAGGAAGTAAAATGATGGTGAATTGGATTTAACCAAGATGACCAGTGTATAGATATATGGCTTGAATCCCACAACAAATTTTCACATCAAAATATGAAAGTTTACATATTGTTGGTAGTTGCCATAAATCACCAACTAGTAAAACTAAAATAAAATTGAAAGGGGTTGATATTATTTTGAAAAGATTATTTTAAACGTTGTTCAAATGCACATAAAATAATACTTGTCATCATAGACTTTTCATCAATCACAATTAAATTTTTTTGTTTTAATGTTGTAGTGTTGAACTTAGTTTTATGATTATAGTTAAGTATCCTCTTATAGGTATTTGAAATATTGAATGTATTATAATTGCATGTGGTGATAACCATAAAACAACAATTCATGTTGTAGTTTTAAAAATACTTTTCTTCCTTCTAAATGAAGTTGATGAATTAAATATTTTTCAAAAATGTTTTCTCACTTCAAGGGGACCTTGAAATATATGGAATCTTTCATTGGTAGAAGCAAATAATTCAAAAGTGTGTTTTTGTTCCTTGCTAAATGTTGATATTTCAAAGATATCATTAAAAATATGATGAGGAAAATCAATAGGAGAATGTTGATTTCTAAAATTCAAGATGATAAACCTTGATGGATTTGAAATTTGGTTATATTTTGGATTTAAATATGGGTGCAATTTTAATGTCTTCTTATATAATTATGTTTGTTTCTCATTGTCAAATAGATTTTGTGTTACATATTGATGAAGAAACCTTTCTAAAGATTCAAGATTTGGTAATAAACCTTGAATTTGACATTCATGTACAAAAGATTGATGGATGTTATGTTTTGAAAGTAAGTTTTTTTCATCATAAAAAGGTTTGTTTTTCTAATAATATATTGTAAAAAAAGCTTCACTATATTGTGAACAAGATGAAAAGTTGTGAAGTTAACAAACAAAATATACAATTCTAAAAAACATGTACAAAAAAATCTTTTTATTCTTATGTATGCATGTTCAAACTAAACACAATGTATAGATTCAAATTCAAAGAATAACAAGACGACTCTATGAATGTTATTGCAAATGAACAAGAATACAAAAGATTCAAACTCACCTCTTTAAATAGGCTAGGTGATTCTTACTAGTGACTAAATAATTACCTAACACTAATTCAAATATGGAGCATAGATTAGTAATTAAAGTAGTTACTTAACTAAGTAGGAAATAATATATTAACTAATAATTAGTTAGTTAATAATTATCCATATTCTAATTTAACACATATAAAAATAAATTTTATACTTAATACATATAACATTTAACTAACAAAATAATTATAGATTCTGACTTAATATTTAAAAAGGAAAATTTTTACTTAATATATGTTAATATTTATTAATATAATAACTACAAATTAACACTTACAACATTATCATATGAATCTTATCAATTTTTCATTTTTATAAATTATAAATGATAGAATATTAGCTTTTCTATATTTTTCAAAGAAAGGATGTATCATTTAATTTAATTCATCATTTTGGAAATATTCATAAAATGTCATAATTTCAAAATTAAATGTTCTACATTTGTAATGTCAAGAGGATGGAAATCAATAAACTTTGATTTTGATAGTACTTTAATTCAAAGATGTGGTGGTTTACTATCAATATATTTCACTATTGTATTTTTTAGTACAATTTTTATAAAAATGTTTATGCAACTTTTGTTGGTGATTTAAGTTTTGAGATAATTAATGTGGAAATGAATTTCGTATCATATAACATGTTGTGCAACTTTAACAATGACACCATTAATAAAACGAATATATTTTTGCATAAATTGATGAAATTTGTTATGGAATAAAGTTGCACATTCAACTAGACAATTTTTCCATGTCATGTGTTGATGTGAATGTTTTTATTAATTATTCTAATTGATCAATTTCTACCCGTCCTAATGACAACATCTCATTAGATGTGAAAGTTTTTAAAATGACACATACCAAACTTTGCTACCATTGTCAATAAGTTTTGTAAAAGTGATTTATGTCATCCAAGTGAGCCATATGATTATTTAGATGGCAAAGAAACTTCACTATATGATTAATTATGTTTTCTTTTACCATTGTTGGATTTTGTGATTTAATATTTTCAACATTGTTTTCAAGACATGTTTTTGAAATATGTTATAAAATTTTAATTAATTGATGTAAATCATACATAAATAATAAGTAAGGCTCATATAAAGTAAAAGGAAAATATATATATTCATGCAATATTCAAAATAATCATTTAATGAAATTCTTCCATCATATGCACCTTCACCTTGAGGAAATAAAAATGAAAAAAGGGTAGTTTCCAAAGTTATGAAAGGAATATTGCATTGTAAGCATTCAATATGTACCTTAAGTTGTTCATGGGTTGTAATTGAATTTGTGATATTTCTTTTTGAAAATCTTCCAATTATGAAAAATTCCTTCATTGGGGGTAGTGATGAAATTCCTTTCATATTAAATGATAATGACAAACTTTGAATTTGTTCATTTATGTGAATAGGTTGAAAACCTTTGTGGGTATTATGGTTTTCAATTTTTTTATAAAAATATCTAATGTCAATTTACATATAATAATTTTTTTGGTTTATTCAAATAAGATAAAATATGATTTGAATAATTGATTGGTATTCATGTTTTGTGAAAATGTTGGCATTATAATATTCATTACTTCATTTCAACTAATTTGTTTATCAATATACCATTTCAACTAAATAAAAGACTATTTTTAAAAAAAAATCATTCATTTGTCCTATACTAAAACCCCAATGTCTTTCTTCAATATGTAAACCTATTGTAACCAAAAAGAGAGGGTCCGAAAACACACAGCACACTGACTGCCCTCAATGAACCCAAGCGCCCATGTTCTCCTAATCTATTCCACACAGTTCAGACCTTCGATCTTACACAACACTCCCAACTGCCTACTCATTCTTTCAGACGATCATCACAAGACCCAGTGACATACAAGTGCCTTGCATTCCACACCAACAGAGCAGGTTTTGCCCAATCACACAGATGCCAGTCAGGGAATTCTTTCATGACATTTGCAGAGTATGTACATCCCCGAAAACACAAGCTCACTTCTTCATCGGATGTTCACAGAAACACCGGATTTCCAGTGCCGTCTACTCTCTCTCTCTCTCCAATTCTTTTGCAGTAGCTTGACCAATTGTTAGGCGCAGCGGAAAGTTCTAACCTTCAGCCAAGCTACTCTATGTTTCCCACAAACATTCCCTCCTCTATCTCTCTCAGAGCTCTCTAGTCTCCTCGACAAAAATCTACCTCCTTGCTTCACCACACTGAGCTTCTTCTTCTTCCAAAAATCCGTCACACCCAACCGTTCTCCTGTTCTGTTCTCCACTTGGCTTCTCCATCAAGACTCCTCCTCCTTTTCCATTTCGGCGCATCAATGCAGCTCCACTCCTCTTCATCATTCGCGCCACCTTCATACCTGTACATCTTCACACACAAAACGTCCCATGCACAGCCATGCAACCGTCATGGAGAAAAACATCCGTCGCCAAAAATCAGGACGGTTAATTATACCAAAGCACACCCTCAAGGCTCGGGTGTTCACACTGTGTGGAGACCCACTTTCGTGTTACACTATGTCAATCAATCATAACAATTGTATATGTTTAGGATCGATAGATAACATTGAACTCATGTAATTTAGAAAATGAAGAGCTATGTATGAAGTTTTACAGGATAATTACCATAATACCTTGGTGGCTTCAACACAAATTAAATTATTTTTTAATATGCCAATTTTTTAAAAAAATTGCCAGAAGTTTGAAAAAGTTACTTAAGATTTAAGAGTTTGATTCTTGGTCATTTTGAAGGGAGGATACTAAGTATAGGTCCACTTGACCACTAAAACAATTCAAATCATTTGAAATGAATGTACCTTACAATAAATTTATTTGTTATTGCTGAAATTTTCAGAATTAAAAACCTAGGCGTCAAACTAGGAAACTAAACTTAAATTAATTATTCAACACTTGTGTGTCAAATTTGCCAAGGTATTATGATATCGATATATTGTTGTTTATTTCATTTTGTGCATATATACATTAGTTCTCCATTTTCATTTGTAGTATACTCAACCATTAATGATTATACAATTAGCAATTCCATATGACATATATCCTAGAAAAGGAGAGATTGGATCATTAATGTAAGTATTTCTTTTTCTTTTGAAATGTTGATTGTGATGACTTAATCTTATAGCACCACATAATGCACAACATTTCATTTTTGAAAAATATTTGAAATAAAATTAATCTTAAAAAGTTCAATTCTTAAATGCTAATTATAGTCATATGGTTGATTTTTTTTCACCTATCTTCTAGTTGTAGAATTATAAACATGTTGCTTGTATTTCATGTTGATGGATGCTAATTTATTTTCTAAATGTCCAAATTATGTACAAAACCACAAAACCAACAATATATAAATAAATAATTAATAAATATGTAATAAATAAATAAATAAATTTCTGAAATAATACATTCAATAGCCTTCACCATCAAAACTTAAATATAAATTGTCAAGTTATAATTTAAAGATAAATTGAATTATTTTATTTTATTCTTAATAATTCAGGTATTACACATGTTTTATATCTTATCAGATTTCACTTACATTAATTCTGAATTTAAGGTTGTAAAGTTGAATTTTTAATTACACCATACTATATTACCACTCCTTTCCTATGTCACCTAACATGCAGAAAACTTCAATGGGTATAAAACTTGTCACATATGAATTCACCACAATTTCATTGTTTTTTCACAAGTTGTATATCTTTTATTTCATAAATGAACTCATTGCCTATCATGAAAATGGTTCCTTGAAACAGTGCTTTCGAAAAGTGCCAACATGCCATTTTTCAACTTAGTGGCTTGTTACCTCATAAAGCCACTTTAATGGCTTATAACCACTTTTTCTTTTAAAGATTTTACAAATCAAGTGAGTTGCAAATTCATTTGTTTCCATTGTTTCTACACCTAGGCACTTGCCTTGGGCTTTTTGTTTTTACACCCAAATGGTGGTTTTTGATGGTTCACACCTTTTCAATAACAAACTTCCTAACTTCAAAGGCTTTTAACTATTGAACAAATCTTTCATGCCTCATGAGGTGCAATTACAATAACACCCCCATTTTTTAAATGAACCAATAATTAACAATAACACAAGCAGGTGTATATGATGAAAACATGATCAATTAGACACAAAAAGTAGTTATCATTCATGTAGTTATATTTTTGCACATAAATACAAGAAAATAGAGTTAAAATGTTTTCAATCATTATCAAACCACCATGCTACTCAATAATGGGTTTATAATTTGTTGTATACAAAGTTTGGGAAACTTTCGTATAATAAAAGTAGGTTAAAAGTATTTTTGTAGGTTAAAAATATTTACTCACCAAAATGTGTTCAGAAATACTTTTACATTAGAAAGCTTGAGATATTATTACTTTTAAAGTAAAAGTTGAAAACACATAAGTACATTGAGAGTAACAATATCCAAGAAAGTAGAAAAATCCAATATTTTTCCTACATTAAGCCTATTTGCTATGAAATAGGTGCCTGGAAAGTAGAAAAAAATCTACTTGAAGTTGTCAAAAATCTATTTAAATGGACATTAAACATGTAAATTTTTTATATCATTAGCATAAAGTCAAAGAACATGCCCATATCGATCATTGGAATACATAATATTTAAAAACTTTACTATCTGAAGGTGTGTTTTATGGCTATTTTCCATTTATGCAGACAAGTATCACGAAGTGTCTTATTGATCATGCTTTCAACTTGTAGATGGGTTATGTTGCAAAAAAAACAAGCATGGAATTTTGCAAATATATGAATTAGTTCTATTACAATGAAATTGAAAGTGAAAGTGAAAGCTTTGCTACACCTACATAGAGAACTTGAAAACTAATATGAAAAATTCAAACACCATAAACATACCAACAAAAATGTCCAAATCATGCAACAACATGATAAACATGCACTTCAAACCTTACATTCTGAATTAACTATTTGTCACTGCATGGCAAGACTACTTGTTAATGCATGGGGATGGTCCCATGCATTCTATAAGTCAATGATGCCTTAGTAGATCAACTAGCAAATCTTGAAATTACAATGGCCATGAACTCAACAACCACTTTAGTTGCACACTCTTTAACTCTAGAATCTATAATGCATCATAACTTCATACATGGATTTCTAATTTTATATTTGTAATACATGTTAATCATGTTTGATGACAAATTTCTCGCACATGTTTTTTTTGCATACAACATCTAGTAATGTGGATTTGCAATTACACATCATGAACATTTAATTGTGGTAGATCTTGATGGGTAAAAACATTATGAGCAATTCTTTGAAAGTCATATTAACAAACACTTCACAACTGCAAAGACCACATTGTATGTGTAAGCAAGTAGTGGATTAAATAAAAAACTATTTATTGACTTTACACGTCACTTTCATTGACTATAAAAACATAGTTAACTTTTACCTTGTTGTAATTTCCCTCTTTGTTATGTTGTTATTTATTGTTTAAAATATCTTTTTCAACTTTTGGTGTTGGAATTATAGTAGCATTGTCCATCCCATAGCTATCAAGTTTATCACAATTATATACCAAAGTATACCTTCTTGAAGATCTACAAGATGAGTTTAACATTCCAAAGTATTTGATTAAAGAACAAAAAGTAAAAGACTTTGTCTCATGATTGTTTTCCCAAAACCATGTTAAATACATTTTTTCTACCTGTAATTTGCAGTACTCTTCTATAGCAATGCAAACTTCATCTAACCATTTCTAGATTTTTTTATGTGTAGTTATGTTTTTGATATATTTGGGCTAAACAACAAGTCATAGAATTTACACAAGTAAGACTCCTCAATCTTCAACCATTTGTTTGTAATATATTTAAGATTTTTTGTTATATATAATATGTAACTTTTCTTTACTCATGATCCACAATCTATTTGATTCAAGGTATTTTCCTCATTTTTAAGGATTTAAAATGTAAATTAATGTAGGCAAAACTTGTTACAATTTACATTCGATTTGTCTAAATGTTTTCATTTACATAAACTATTTGCAAATCACTGTTTCATAGGTTGAAGCTCTCCTACTAGATGGCAAAACTTTGAACTATTTTGGTGCAAGTATTTTGATAAAATTAGCAATTGCGTTGTGATTGTTAAAGTTACTCTCATTGGAAGATTAGAATAGTAGAAATCTACCTAGATTGGTATGACATTCAAAGCCCTTTAAAATTCTTCTTGCAAAAGTTTATTTTGAATAGTTTTATTCTTCAAAATGACTATTCAATGATGCAAGTGACTATGCAAAGCTTCATTTTAAATTTGACATGAATGTATTTTTCAAAACTTGGACAAACTTCACCTAGCTAGTGCCTTTGATCCCCTTGGACTTACAAATTCCCTAGATCAATTTGTAGTATTAAAAGTTAAATAGATAAATAATGGAATACTTACCATGTTCACCATGCTTGGAAAACATGATTATGTTGTTAAATTGTTTAATATTGAAATCACAAGTCAAATAAAAAATGTTGGTTTTTTGTTTGATTGAACAAATTCAATTACTGAGATCCTAAGTCTCCAAGTGGGCATAATAAAAATGCTACGGGGAAAAATCTATTTTGGCTGGCTGCACCCCGTGGCCTTAGCTTTTTAAAGAATCCTGCTCTCGTGGGGCTTGTAGCTCAGCAGCCCACCTTAAGGGAGCCCTACTGGAGTCTTCCAGTTTCGAGTGTATTGGATAGTTATAGCGGCCCA
>Ga0116227_10012750_pt1 | contig 13542 bp, 11 predicted proteins | sample S1TSphgellanicum_FD_89693 | JGI IMG/M metagenome (GOLD analysis project Ga0116227, IMG submission 89693) | Host-associated microbial communities from peat moss isolated from Minnesota, USA - S1T2_Fb - Sphagnum magellanicum MG | ecosystem: Host-associated > Plants > Peat moss > Unclassified...
AAAAAAAAAAAAAAAAAAAAAAAAAAAAAAAAAAAAAAAAAAAAAAAAAAAAAAAAAAAAAAAAAAAAAAAAAAAAAAACATTCAAAATGAGAACTTTAACAAAATGAAAATTAATAATAATAAATGTGAAGTTCAAGCATGAGTTTTTGGCCTTTTATTCAAGCTAGGCATTAGTGCTCTCCATAAGACACACATTTGATATTGATTAACAATTGCAAGAAACCTTAATCTTAATTTGGAACCTTAACCTTAATTAGCCTAGACCTATGCCTTACGTAACTTAGACCCTAGCCTTTAACTATGTTAAACCCTCACACCCTACCTACTTGAGACCTCTAGATTTGAGAATTGAACCTAAGAATTAACATTTTAACATACCCAAAGTTTAAGGTTAGAGTGGCCATTTGCGTAAGCGATTTTTAATCCATCAATTTTCTTTTGCTGCTAGAGAATTACAAGTTGTTTCAGCTCGATAGTTTTGATAGGAAGTGATAACTGCTAGTTCTTTGGCTAAGAAGTAGCTTTAAAACTTGAAAGGTTCCCAAAGAGGGTTTTTACTAGTGTTGTTTTGTTCTAGGCTAGTTACTAGTTAGTTATACCATCAGTATTATATTTTATTTTAAAAATTCAAAATTGGAATCAAAATTGAAATTGGCCTCAAAGTTGGAATTGGAAGCTTAAGTTGGAATTGGAAACTTAAGTGAGATTTGGCCTTTGGCTAGAACCAGACCTAGAACTAGAATTGGTCCTAAAACTCAATTTCTACAAGTTTTAGTTTTTCATCTTCTCAAATTTTTTAATTTTAATTTAATTTGATGCATTAGTTTTTCAGATGAGGGCTAGACACCTTGTTAGTTTGAAAGAAAAAAAAATTAGGTTTACATTTTTTTGAATAATACATTTGAGGGTTGGGTGGGGGTAGGGGGTGGCATTAGGCATATAGTTGATATAGGAGGTCATTCAATTTTGGGTTGTGGATATTTGGTTTGGAATTGGAGTCGCAAGGAAATTTTTTTTCTTTTTAAGAATTGAGACTCACAAGTTTTGAAATGTGAAGAATTGGGGGTTGGAAACTAGACTGGAGAGTCTATCAAATTCTTTTTAAATCCTTGAACATTGGAAGTTTGTATTCAGTTGTCTCCACCTTACTCTGGTAATGCCCTCATCCTAGGGAGACTCTAAAGTACTCTAATTGACACAAGTGAGTGAAGGATCATGAGTGCCACTTTGGACTTCTTTTCACAATGAAGTCAAAACCTCTTGACTAAGATATTAAGTGGCTGAAATCACATGATCACGGCTCAAATAAACGATAATGTGAATGGACAAAGTGTGAATTGTAAAGAAAATGGCAAGTCACCAGCCAAATCTTAGAGTTTAAATTAGTGGAATATGATAGCTCAGAGTGTGGACATCTATTTCTGGAGAGGTTGAATGCTGAGAACTGCCATGCTGTTATACAAAGCTTTTGACCACCATTGTTTTCAGCCATTAGGACTTGTATGATCATTATGCTAGATAAGTATCAACTTACCTTCTGGACATGCCTTGGGAACGTGTGAGGCATAGAAGATGCTTGCAGGGTCTTCAGCAGCATATGAACAATTTATGTGATTATTGAGAATGTAACCATTTTGGGACTCTTGAAATGTTGGGTGCAGGGGCAGAAGGTGGTAGCATTCCCTCCTCAAACCATCCATCGAGATGAAATGGAATTAAGCCTCATCACTTTTTGGGGATTAGGACTGTGTGCCGATATAACAACACTCATAGGGGCAGGTGTGTTGTGTGTTGATACACAGGTCATGATTTGCAAATGTGACTGAAATTGTAAGTGTGTATCAATTACCTATTTCTGATGTGACATCATATTAGAGGCTGCTTGGATTGAGATAGGATGCTCATTGAAGTGGTTGCTTGGAGCATCTTGACTTCCATACATGTTTCCAAAGCCCTATGTGTTGTTAAAGCTTAGGGGTAGAAATTCTGTCAGTCTGGAATGTTACCTAACCAATCTATAAAGGGTACTGCATTGGAAGATTGCATGAAGTTTACACTCACAAACTTATTGCAACATAACCAAGAATACTAGGGATATTTTTGTTTATGTACGTCTCTTGAATGCTAACTGACATCATGACTGGTTTCTCCTATTGACTCCAGAAACACAACAAAAACTCAGGACACAGATTTTGAGTATGTTTTTCGAAATTTGGAATAGATTATAATGTATGTGCCTACACCCACCCTAGGGAGTTGATGAAGTCAGTGGGAGAAGAATGGCAGGTAGTCACTGCCATTCATGATGAAGTGATGGTCTGTTACTTTTTGAGGATACTCATAATAAGGTCATGGCTACACTCATTCTTATCATGTTCATTTTGGGTTTCTTGGAGGTGACACAATGGTTGCCTCAAAATGCTTTTGTCAAGTTTCATATGCAATCTCATTGATATATGCTAGTTACACCAAAAGTTTAATCTATTCTACTGGTGCCACAAGTAATGGGTGCATGCCTAAGATGTATCCTACACAAACTTCAAAATCTGTTTTGCTCACAAAAATTTCCTAGATTTGTATGAGTTCTCAGACATTTTGATTTTCAAAACTACAACCCTACCCTTCATACTTGGAAGGAAACAAAAAGTTTCAAATGATCATTCATGAATTGGTGCATGTTTATTTTTCCACCCAATGTCCTATATCCTAAACAACCACAAAAAAATCCAAAAATTGATTTCCATGTGCTTCCTTCCAAATTCCTATTGCATCCATTTATCATTTTGCCTATTCATGCAAAAAAAAAAATTAGAATGCTCACAAACCCCACATAAAAAATGTTTTCTTTTTTTTTCCTTCACCTTGCCTCTTGTTTGTCATTTCCATCTTCCTCGTCTAGCCACCATGCCACCCTTTTTTTGCTCCTCAACATGAACAATTTGTTTCCACAAAACTTTTTTGTCTAAAACAAAAACTTACCCTATACATCACAAAATGACAATTTAATCCTACCATAAAAAAAATTACCAATAAAATAATCTTATTGACTTAAGGTTCAAACTTTTATTACCTCCAAACCCATATCCAAATAAAAAACCTTAAATGACCTTGAACCTACAATATTTGTTGTCCAATATCCGAGGGTGCACAACATGATCCCCTTTTTCCAAATGAGCTTCCCATCCTTGGGAAACACTTGTTCATAATGACCCATGGTTATTGTTGTATCAATTTAGCCCTAGTGAAATGGTTATATTTGGTTGTTCACTGGAAGAAAGGTTTCACGTGGTTATCAAAACCATGATTATCCTTTGATTATTTTGGTCTTTTTTCCATTGATGCGAATATATTTTGAACTTGTGATTGAAACCCCTTGATCTATCTAACTAAAAAAAATGTAAGAACACATATTCGAAGCCTTTGCACAAATTGTAATCAATTGTGACATATTAATAAGCTTTGAAAAATGCATGATGAAAATAAATCCATTGATTTTTTTTTCAAACTTATTGCTTCACAACTCATGATAAATTATAATGCAACATCATCGCATTTAATTATAACCTTCATCTTACACATATGCAATGATTTTCTTTAAGTTTAATTGATTAAAAAGGTCAATTCATTCTTTTGCTAAAGCTTATTTAATAATTTTAGTAATTTCAAAAAATTCAATATTGATTTTTTTAGCATTCAATCAACTCCCCATAAATTAATAAGAAATGCAAAAATGTCATGTGCTCTTCTAAACAATCACAAATCAAAACTTGATGTTGCAAATTTATGTTATACTAACATAAATAACATATGTTTTTATTTGGTTTTTTCTAGCAAGTTAAGCAACATTTATTGTGAAAAGAATTTTCATAAAAGGAAAGCCAATTAAGGACATAAATGCATATGCAAATATTTCAACCATGCACTTTCCACAAACTATAAAGACAAATGATTTTGATTATCAAAAGGTTAAAGTTTTCCCCAAAAAATCTATTACAAATCATCATTTTTGAATTAATTTGGTATACCAAAAAAATTGATATTGAAAAAGTAAACACATTAGGCTTTTTTGAACAAATTGTCTTTCCACATTTCTTTTTGACTAATTGTTCACTTTTTCTTTTAAAAAATTGGCCATTATTCAATGGTTTGCATTCACATGTTTTTTCAATTTTGTTATTGCATTGGTTTATAATAATTAATTATACCTTTTTTAATTGGGTTTTGTGATTTGACAGGTCATTTGGATACATCTCATGATTTAAAGAATCTTACCATCCACCTTTCCATTATCATTCAAACAATAAAATGCCAAACATAATGCATTTTTATTATAAGGTTTCCATTCTTTCTTTTGGGTATGCAATTTTTCCAAAATTACTATTATTATTTCATTTTCATTTTGTTGTACTCCATTTTATTCTTTATGTAAATTTTGGATTTTCTTTAAATTTTTATTCAATTATATTCTTTTCCATGTTTGTTTCATTCTTTTCATTTTTATTAAAATGTTTTACTTTGCACAAAAATTTGTTAACCAATTAAGGATGGCACACTCAAGTAATTAGAATATATACTATACAAATATAATCATTTACCTAAACAATTGAACTATTTAAAAATTTAACTAAACTTAAGGTACAAACAAGTAGTTTGGATGAAAAGACAATTGAGATTCAAATTTTGAAACTAAAAAAATACACATGCATACAACATGGAACCAAATTAAAATTTGTAATAAATTTGGTGATAAAACTAATTTGGTCTTGTGGTTTAAATATTTTTCACTATTGTTATGTCTTCATTGTTATGTGATTTCATTATTACATTATGGATTCAATTCCTATGCAATAAACATGTACTCATGGTGTGTTTAGCAATACATTCGATACTTAGTTTCAATCATTTTACTTTTTTTTTAAAAATTTGCAAATATTGAAAAACTAAGGAGTGAGAATCAAATGGAAAACCAAACCTAAGTTCCTCTTCAAATTTTTGTAAATAATTTTAATATATAAAAAATAATCTTAAAAGATGAAGATCACAACATTTGTAAACAAATTCAAAGAATAAAGAGATCTTCATTCATTTCTCCTTTCCTTTTCGGTCATAATGCAAAATGCAATGTAATATGAAAATTCAAAATATGCAAAAAAATGTTTAGCCACAAGTCTTACACAACTTTTTTTATAGAACAAATATTCTATGAAAAAATGTAACAAATGAATAAATAAATATTAAAAAGGTAAAAACCAATAACAAGGAATAAAAACTTAATCAACATCAAAATATTAAAAAAAAGGAAAAAAAAAACACAAATTTTTTTTTAAAAAAAAAATTTTAAACACAAAAATAAATAAATCAAAAGCATGGGTAAAACCTTATAATTTTTAAGTCAAAAATTTGTAATAAAAACATGTAAAACCAGATTCGAAGTTGTTAAACTTGAAATTTGCATGAGGCAAATGAAGGGGAGAAATACATGAAGAGCAATGGCAATGTTGAAAAAAACAAACAAAAAAATCACAAGGAAGTACTAGATATACATGCAAAAAACAAACAATAACATCAAACAAAGGAGTTAGCAATAATGCTTAAAGATTCAAAACTTTTCATCTAAATAAAAAAAATGAAGTTACTTTCATAAAAACAAAAAAAACACAAGCGTACAAAAGACAAAAGTGAGGTTTGAGAGAGAGCTTGGACACTTTATACATTTGAATACCTCTTAGCTTTTAATTAACAACAAAAAGTCATTGCAACTATCACTTAAAACCCTAAAAACTTTGGATTTTTACCTATTACCTACCTTTAAATTAACCCCCAAACTTTATACCTTTATAATTAAAAACCACCATTCAATACCTTTTATTATTTTGGGCAATTTTCAAAAAAAATATTTAAAAGAAAAGAAGGTGGTTTTTAAACTGTTGGTTTTCACCTCAATTTTTGATAACCATTTAACATTGGCTTTTACTTGAATTCAAATGTTGTGATAGAAAAATATGAGTTTTTTTCCCAATTTGGATGGAACCATCTTACGGTTCTTACATGCCTTAACTACTTTCAACAAAAAGGCATCAAGACTTGGCTAATAGTCCTTGATGAGGAAAGATGGATGGTAATTCCAATTCAAGAAAGAAAGGTTGTTATAAAATGCTAGAGGTGGTTCAATCATCATAATATCACAATGATGGATGAATAGGATAAACCTTTGAAAAATATCTTTTATTGTGAAGAAACTAAAAGTCTTATGGTGTTGTAGGTTATTTGTTTCACAATAAGGGATACAAAGGATGGGTGTTGCGTTGTTTTTGGTGTTTTGGTTATAGATATGAAAATTTTGGAAGTGATATGCTTGCATTCAATGTGGTGTTAATTGAACTTTTGTTGTTGCTAAAAACGTTAGAGGATGACGAATTGTGATAGGAGGAAAAAGAAGTGAATTGTGATGGTTATGGGAGCATCTTGGCGATGCATCCAACCAAATGTTTATTTTCTTAGAAATAGGTCTTTGCATTTATTCGTGATAGTTGTTTATAATTTGGAAATGTTGGAAACATGACTTGTAAGTGTTGTAAAACTATTATTGGAATTTTAAAAAAATTGCACTCAAGAATTAGTCTTAGGTTTTAATTTTATAATCCAACAATAAAAATCAAAGAACTTGCCTACATATGTTGACAATGTGAGGGACAATGCGAAGCTTTAGCCATGTGCATATCTTGAGGTTATTCAAAAGTTCTAAATTTAGAGGAAATGGTTACTAAGGTTAGGTGGGTTTTAAAGCTAATGTAAATTGAACTAAGATCATTATCATTAGAAATATGTAACCATGGGTCTAAAAAAAAAGGCAATAAAATCCAATATGATTATTTTGACATTTGCCAAGTTGGATATGAACGAAATTCATAAGATAGGTGGTGAAAACCTAATGATGATGGACATTTTCGATGTTGGGAATAGTTTGGCATTAGGATGGTAATAGAAGGATCTTTGAACAAAAAATATAAGTTGCATTTTAGATGAAACATAAAATTGTATTTAGGAAAAGGGTTAGAGGTTCAAAAGCTATTGAACATTGAATGATTTCATCCAAAAGCAATATTTTAACATTTTAATTTTGGGTTTTGGATTGTAAAAAATGTTTGGTTAATATTTTTTTAATTAAAAAAATTATTTTAGCATTGAAACCTTGTGCGTTTGTAGTTGTAATGACTATTGGTAATGAATCAATGACACATAATGATCATTCATGTGTTTTTGTGGTTTAGTAACCAGAAAGGGAGTGGCTGAACAAGGATTCTATGGTTGTGCATTTTGCGTGAATGCCAGATTCATTGATCAAGGTTCTAAAGTTAATCCAGCCGTCACCTTCATTGATGAGGGCGGTGGATTTTATCATTTTGGAAGGTGGTTAGTACTGATCGTGCATGGGATGCATGGGAAATGTTGCTCTTTGGCTGTGTGGGATGGGGAGTGTAGGAGAAAGGCGACATGAATGATGAAGGGGGATGGCGCCGCATTGATGTGCTGTTGAGGAGATGACGGCAGAAAAAGTAAGGAAGGACGGAGGCTTGTGAAGGAAGCCAAGGACGGAGCAAAGGAAGCTCTGATTTGGAAGAAGAGGTCGGATGAGCTCAGGAATACATGAAGGGACAGACTGAGAGGTCGGATCGGAGGAGGAGAGTGTGAGAGTTCAAAAATTGCTTTTGATTCTTGATGAACATTGTTCAGAAAGAGGATATCAGAGTATAGCAGGAGGCTGAGGTCGTGCTAGAAATGAGATTTTTCTAAGATTTTGCGTTAAAGTTGGAAGGGTAGAGTTGAAGATGTCAGATGAGCTCAGAAATGTATAGACATGTTGATCCATATGTCTATTTTGAATACTTGGCTGAGTTGTTGTAACTATCTGCTGCGCCAGTGACTTAGCTAAGTGGGGTTGATAGATGTTTGATGAGTACTATGGAGTGAAGAAAGTTTGTGCTGTCGGGAACTCTGTAAATTTTAAGCTAATGAGTATGATCTCTAAGGTTCTGTCTTGCTGATCTGTCTGAGTAAGTTGGACAGAGGGGTCGTGTTGTTGTTTGACCCTTCCTTTTTGGTATCAGAGATGATTCCGTGTTTGTAACCTTGGTAGAACCTGTGGATGCTTAGGTAGAATGATTATTAAAGATCATGTCATCGTTTAGTGGAGAGGAAGTTCCTGTGGAAGAAGTGACTCAGGAGTTTCGTGAACAATAGCTTGTCACCAGATTCGATTTTTTTACTGTTCAAAATGGACCACAGAGGGGAGCAGTAATTCTGCATTTTCTAGGTTTTGGAGTAGTGAGGATTGTAGGAATAGATCCAGTTGAAGCTTGAGTTGGAGATAACGCAGTAGAGGTAGCACATAGTGGTTTTTACACTCACGCTCAAGTCTGGTTGAAGGTTATAGATGGAGCAAGGGGATGGGCATCGACCTCAGAATTACAGACACAATTCTACCACTCCTCCTATCTTGCGTAGAGTAACACCTTTATTCGCTGAGAGGCAGAGTAGTGTGCTTAGACTGTGAGACATTTGGGTTCCCAAACTTGCTGTGTCACCTAATCATTTTGTCAAATTATATATTCTCGGTGTGGAGGACTTGTTGCAAGTTGGAGATCGGCTATTCAGGGTGGAGCATAGCGGATCAAGATTTCGCTTCATAAGCTGGAGAGTATGGCGAAACCAGGAGGGAGTGTGGCAGTTTCAACAAGAATCCACAGATGAGCAAAGCTTTTCCATGTTTCCATCTACTTTTGCACCTTTGAGACCAGTAGCAGAGGGAGTTCAGTCTGAATTTGCAGAGTAGCACGAATAATGTTTGTTCTTAAAGATCAGACATGGACAAGAGAGACTGAGAAACTGGTCAAGTTTTGTTATCACCTGATTATGGTCTAAGGACCCATGTGTTGTGAGAAGTGTTGCAATTTGAATTACAGCTGAACGGTTGCAAGATGACTAGTCCCCAGGGAATGGACGAATTATTCTGGGGAAGAGACCATGAAGATGTAAATGACTTGGCAGAGCGGCTCATTATGGCAGCTGAAGTGCGCAACCTGAATGCCGACAAGTTATTCAAGATTGTGAAGTTGAATCTGAGGGGAAGAGCCAAAGAGTGGTTCAAGAGATTGCAACTAACGCCAGCAGATTGGACTGAGTTACGAAATTTGATAGTGCAGAAATATGGCAATGTTGATGCTGATGACATCTGGATGAAGTTGGATGCCATCAAGCAGGAGCCCAAGGAGAGAGTGTAGAGGTATTTCGAACGTCTCAACAAGTTGTTTCAGAGAGGTAGGATACCAGATGCTGAACAAAGAAGGAGGTTTTTGGCCAGGCTGAGGCCTGAAATTCAGAAATTATGCATAGTAAGGACATTTACTGACATTGAGGAGCTAGTGGGTGCTACCACTGAGCTTGAGAAAGTTTTGGGTGAAATCGGAGAGATTCCATTCGAGCCTTTAAAGGAGGAACAAGAAGAGGGAATAGAAGAAATATTGATGGATAAGCAGGTGACTGCTTTGAATAACACACTGGTTAATTTTTTCAAGCGGAATGTGCCGAATTCTGTCGCATTATCCTCTTCCACGATGTCCAGCAGGTGCCAGATCTGCAAAGGAGGCGACCATATAGCCACAGCATGTTCGAGACTTAATGAACCACAGCCGAAATGTGCCAAATGTGGAATGTTTCATAGGACAGAAAATTGTGGGGTCAAATGTTCTTTCTGTGCAGGGTTGGGACACTCGGAGGACCGATGCTGGAAGAAACCCAAGGATGGAAGATTGCATTCTGGAGCAGCGAACTTCGTAGAAGTCTTGCTGAATGATGAAGAAGCATTGCTGGAGCAACTTAACAGGTTGTGCGACAATGAAAAGGTATTTTCATATACTCGGGTACCACGGAGGAGAATGCCCGTCGAAATGGCACCAACAGGTAATTTACCATCTCCTGAAGTTCAAGGAGAGGGCACAGGAGTGAGTCAGGAGACCACAATCAAGTCAAAGATTCTCTCACATTTCATTAAAGGGAAGATTTCCCTTAGCCCCATGGAAACAGTTTTGATGATCCCAGGAAAGTTGGAACATCTGGAGAGTCTAGTGAAGCTAGCTCATAGGAAGAATGATGCCGAAACTATAAATGATCAGGTGTCTGTTATTTCACCATTTCCGACAATTCGGCGAATCTGTGTTAACAAGACTAACAGGAGCAAGACCTTCCATTTACCGGTGGAGATAAATAGATATGTGGTAGAAGGACTTGTGGACACAGGGGCATCCATGTCTATCATGGCTGCTACTATAGTTAGGGAGTTAGGGATGATGCATTTGATAGTTGGATCCGAGACCTATAAGACTGCATCAGGAATAGTCACACAGGCTCTAAGTCGGATCGATGAGGTACCCGTAAAGGTTGGAGGTGTTCAGTGCACCATGACCTTCATGGTGGTAGACTCAGACATTTACGATGTGCTACTAAGATTGGATTTCTTGATGAAGATCGGAGCCATCGTAGATGTGGAGCGGGGTTTAATACAAGTGAGAAAGGGACTGAGAACTGATGTGGAGGTGTTACCCTTGACGATGGTGAATTTGTTGCAGAGAATGAATTCAGGATCTCTGATACAAGATACCACATCCATCTGGACAGAGACGCACAACGAAGGCGATTCTGATTGGATATCAGACCAGGATTGTGCAATCATGACCAAGGAAGGTGGATCGTCCACATCAATCTCAGATGCGGATACTGATGATAGTGAATGTAGTGACTCAGAATCAAATCAATTGAAACAAATTGATTGTGAGAATGAGTTTGGAGATACTGAATTGGAAGAGCTGGTGAAGTTAGAAGGACCGCAGGAGATTCTGCAACTGACAATCCAAGAGTAGGCTGATGAGTTCATGAAAGAAGAAATCACTGATTCTGACGATTATGCTGATTGGATTCAGTGGGTGTCTGATGCAGAGCAAGGGAAACAAGTCATCTCTGCAACTTCGAAGCATGAAGAAGCGCCTGTATTGCTGCAACTCCAATAGGTGAACAGTGATCTCTTTCCCGACAAGTTCAAAGAGCAGCTGTCAGTATCTGACAACTGTAGAGCAGACTCAAGGTGGGCAAAAATTTCCCAGAAGATATGAATTGATCAGAACCTTGACCAAGCAAAGGGCCAGGAGCTATGGGGAGTCTTGGAGCATTATTGAGATGTATTTGCCTGGAACAAAAGGGAGCTGGGCTGTTGTACTATTGGAGAGCATTCCATAGATACGCAAGGCTATCCACCTTGCAGAGTGTCACCTGGACGATTGTCATATTGGGAGGAGGCTGAGGTAAAGAGACAGATTGATGGTTGGTGGACTTGGGTAAGATGAAGCCAAATGATTCTGAATACGCCTGTCGTGTGACCCTGCTAGCAAAAAGGGACGGGAGTAGGCGTTTCTGTGGGGATTATTGGCCACTAGATTTGCAGACACGGCGAGATTCATTTCCAATGCTTCTTGTTGACGATATAATTTCCCAGCTGGGGAAATCGGCTTGGTTTTTTGCACTAAATTTGCAATCAGGATTTTGGCAAATTCGCATGGCTCTTGAAAATGTGAAGAAAACGGTCCTGGTCACCAAGACTGGGCTCTATGACTGGACGGTCATGCCTTTTGGTCTCAAGAATGCGACCAGCACATTCACAAGAACAATGTTGTTAGTTTTCAAGGAGATGGGAGACAAGTTCCTGAAGGTGTTTGTTGATGATCTCAACATCCATAGTGAGAATTGGGAAGATCACCTTCGACACTTGGGTGTTGTGCTATCCAGGCTCAGGGAAGTAAACTTGAAGCTAAACCCAAGTAAATGTTGTTTTGCTACTGAGAGCATTGTGTTCCTGGGACATGTGGTCAGTAAGGAGGGTACTAACCAGATCTTGGTAAAATTGATGTAGTGTTGCGTTTTCCAAAGCCAAAGACGGTTACCAACGTCAGATCCTTTTTGGGACTAATAGGGTACTACCAAAAATACATTAGAGAATATTCAAGGTTGGCTAGTCCTTTATTTGAATTGACAAAGAAGGACGTGCCGTTTGTATGGAATCAGGACTGCCTACAGACGTTTGGTGCCTTGAAGAGAGCACTGGTGGAAGCTCCCATACTTGTACGTCCTGACTTCAAAAAACCATTTTGTCTTGATGTTGATTGGTCGACGAAGGGTGTTGGTGCCATCCTATCGCAAAGGGAGGGTAGATTTGAGAAGGTCGTGGCGTATGCCAGCAAGGGCTTGACTGAGGTTTAGAGGAAGTTCCACCCAATGGAAGGAGAGTGCTATGCATTAATATGGGGCATCATGCATTTCAAACAGTACCTTCACAGGACGCATTTCGTCCTGAGGACAAACCACAAGCCACTTGAATGGTTGGCAACAGTGTCAGATGCAAATGGAAGAAGAGGTAGGTGGATTGACATGCTGCAAGATTTCAACTTTAAAATTTTACATAGACTAGGAATGAGGCATGGCAATGCTGATGCGCTGAGCAGAAATCCAGTGGGGCGGGCCACGGATGATGATGATTTCAGTGAAGAGGTCCAGGATGTTGAGACCATACCTGATGATCCAAGTGAGGCGACAGAAAGTATGTTCTCTGTTCAATATGGGCAAGACTCGGAATGGTTCGGATTCAGGAGGCATGCAAGGAAGCTCACAGAGCACTGTTGGTGTTATTTTGGCATCAACCATTGGCGTTGCTCAGCTGATCACCAACTGTTCATGCTTGATGTTGTGACTAAGGAAAGCCAGGATGAGGAAAATAACTCACCAATGGAAGATGTGGAAGGAACAGACAGTAAGGGAGATCAGAATTCAAGACCTCACGATGGCAAGTGAGCTCTGAAGGAGAAGAGGACCCAGTACTATGATAGATAGCAGCAGCTGGAGCTGGTGTTAGCAGCTCAGCAACTGTCTGAGTTTGGGAAACATGAGTCGAATCTCATGGAATCAAATGAGGGGGAGATGTATGGTGTGGAGGCAAGGAGTGTTGACATCTGGCAAGACACCACTTGCTTGGAGTTGCTGAAGGAGGGTCAATTACCTGATACTATGGACCTTGAGGAAGGAAAAAGGGCTAGGAAAAGGGTAAACAATTATTGTTAAAAGGGGCAGAAGTTTTATTTCAAAGGGTTGTATGTGCCCAAACCGGAGGAGAGGATTCCACTGGTGATTCAAATGCATGAAGATCTCGGGCATTTTGGAGAACAGAGAACATTAGTTGAGATCTGTCAGAGGTACTTCTGGCACAATCAAACTGAAGATGTCCAGATAGTGGTTAGAAGATGCCAACAATGCCAGCTAGTGAAGAATGTGAGTAGCGTCCGTTCTGGAAACGAGGAATTGAAGACCATACCTGACGTGCTCCCAAGTCACGGGGTGAAACCCACTTGAGGGTTTCACAAAGTCAAGTTGCGGAAAGTTGAGACTTGGTAGCACGCTCCCGGCTTCCAACTCTAAAAAGGGGTAGAGGGTCGAGTTGGGAG
>Ga0116227_10012751_pt1 | contig 13541 bp, 5 predicted proteins | sample S1TSphgellanicum_FD_89693 | JGI IMG/M metagenome (GOLD analysis project Ga0116227, IMG submission 89693) | Host-associated microbial communities from peat moss isolated from Minnesota, USA - S1T2_Fb - Sphagnum magellanicum MG | ecosystem: Host-associated > Plants > Peat moss > Unclassified...
AGTTTTGTTTGTTTTAAGAGATCTCTAGTGCGATCCTTCAGCAGTCTATCTCTGTTCAACAACAAGAATTTCCTAAAAACCTCATTCAAGCTTTCTAGTAGCCAAGGAACTTGGAATTCAACCCGTATCCATCCCCTTCCGGTTTAGTAGAATCATTTGTTTGTTCGTTAGGAGCAATAACATAGATTTGTAATCTGAAGTCTAAGTTTTCTCCCAGCTCATTTAAGCTTTTGAGTAGCCAGGAACTTGGAACTCGACTGTGAAAGATCTTGCTTCCAGTTTTTAGCTGAATCCTGTGTTTGTTTGTTAGGAGCAATAAAATAGATTTGTAATCTAATGTCTAAGTTTCTCCCAGCTCATTTAAGCTTTTGAGTAGCCAGGAACTTGGAACCCAACTGTGAAGATCTTGCTTCCAGTTTTCACCTGAATCCTTTGTTTGTTTAAGAGTAACATCTATATGTGATCCTTCAGCCATTATCTAACTCTGAGCAAAACTTTTCTCCCAGAGGAGCAACTGATATACCTGTGATCTTTCAAGCATCAACTCTCTGCAAAACTTTTCTCCCAGCTCATTCAAGCTTTTTAGTCACCCAAGGAACTCAGACCTTGACGGTCATCTTGCTTCCGGTCCTTATCTGAATCCTTAGTTTGTTTAAGAGCAACAGATCTATCTGCAATCCTTCAGGCATTAATTTCTGTGAGCGAAGCTACTTTTCTCCAGCTCATTCAAGCTTATTTGTCACCCAAGGAACTAGCAATAGACATTGTCTAAGTGAAGCAGGTTGAAGAAACAATGGCGCTCAAACTAATTTCCAATTTTGAATCATTACACATTGGGAAATTTATATTTTAATGAATTTAATTCTCACCTTGCTCCAAGGCCTTTAATAGACAATTGTCCAAATTATATCTTACTTAATATTTGAGTGTTTGAACCTTGTGAATGAAAAATGCACCATTTCATCACGATGGGTCATTGCCACAATATGTACTTGAACCCAATGCGAATGAGATTTATTTCTCTTTTCCACTTGTCACCCAAGTCCAAGGTGAAGAAACTTCCAGTGGAGCAGTGGAGGTGTGTTTTCTTTTCATTTTTTTGGTATCAAAATTCTGGATAAATGTAAACCAACAAATAGCAAACTTAGTGGAATTTACACTTGAAAAATAAATTCCAAAATTTTACCAATTTCTTTGTGGGAAAATGGCAAAATTTCATTTGGAACTTCCACTTGGTCTTTTCTAAACCAAATAAACTCTTGGGTTATGCGTGAAAATTCATGCACTTTTGAAAAGTATCATGTGAATTACACACTAGAGACAAGCGTCATAATGTTTTTCAGCCATAACAACTTTATAAAAGCAAGACTTTGACAAGCTGAAGGTTTTCTTGCATTCCTTAAAAATAGCAAGGCCTGATTTTCAGTAGGAAAATTCATGCCTTGGGCACCAAGAATGAAACTAACCATGGCTATGACAAGGAATAGAGGCATGAAACCTCTATTGAATACTGGGTCATTTACACCTAGGAATATGGGTAGCCTTGTAAGGCCAACAATGGTTGCATTAGTATGTGGTAAAGCATTGTACGACGGCCTACTCTAGGGCATAACTAGTGATTCCCACCATTCACTCACAATACAAGTGAAACTAGCAGGTGGAATTGTAAGTCAAAAACGAATTTAGGATCAAAATTATGTATGTTTATTACATAGATATGAAAATTTATGTTTTTATTTCCATAAATGTTTTCTCACCTTTCTATTGTCTATGTATAATTAGTATGTCACACCATTATCTAATCATGGATTTCATATAAAACATACCAAAACTTTTCAAAATTAAAATCTTAATTCCTTTCATAATTTTATTCCATGAAGCGTTACACTCATACAACAACTTATTTTTATCCAGTGAAGGTGTTTCCAAAGGTCACAAACACCCTCTTATATACTAATCAAAAGAAACTAAACAACAAATTTCTTAAAAGGTATACATCACATGGTTCTTCATGTGATATGTGATTTCACATGCATAACAAAGTGACAAAAACATTTCACATAAATTCTCATGTGTGAATCAATGTGCCAAATGACTTCTTATATAAATTATGATGCGAAAGTCAATGCACCTTGATGTGTAAAAGATTTTTCACATAAATTATTATACAAAATTCAATGCACTTTAATGTGCCAAAGACTTTTCACATAAATTATCATGTGAAAATCAATGAATTTTAATGTGCCAAAAACTTTTCACATAAATTATCATGCAAAAATCAATGCACCTTAATGTGTCAAAGACTTTTCACATGACTTTTCACATAAATTATCATGTGAAAGGTAATGCACTTTAATGTGCCAAAGATTTACAACATGACTTTTCACATAAATTTTCATGTGAAAGTCAACCGCTCTGACCAAATCATAATTAAACTATGAAATCGTACTAACAAATAAATCATCAAATTTAAACGTTAAATAATTACATAGGTAATAATCTAACTACATCAAATTACATCACTCCCAAATTCATTATGGATTCCGTCCTTGAAATCACATATGCAAAACCTTTTTAAGCTTGTCATGATTAATGTGATTTAGATATGGTGAACCATCAACATTTTCAAGCTCATAAGATCTATTATGTGTAAACATTTTCCTGATGACAAAGGGTCAAAACTACTTAAATAACAATTTCACTTTGCGATGATGTCAAGCATTAACCATCATGACAAGGTCACGTTCTTTGAATTCCTTATTTTTCACCTTTGTGTCAAAAAAATTCTTTAACTAAGTTTATGCGATTTCAATTGATTGGTGGGCTCTCAATTATAATTTGTGTACCTCATTAAATTACAACAATCCATGGTGTTGGGATTCACCCAAAAGAAGTCTAATCATTATGGCAATGTGTAATGTCATTACCTCTAATTCAATGGGTAAAAGCGCTTCCATCCCATAGGTTAAACGAAAAGGTGAATACCATGTGGCAATTTTGTATGTGGTGTTATAAACCCACACAACATGGTGTATTTTGAGATCTTAATCACAAATGTTCACATGAACTTCTGCCTTTTTTGCTAGCATGGAACATAATGTCTTATTGGTCCTTTTCTACTAAGCCATTAGTGTTAAATTTACACATAGTGGTAAACATATGTTTCACTTCAAGGTGTGCTAACAAGTTTTTCCACAACCTCATTAAAAAATTAGGGACCATTATTAAAAACGATTTCAAATGGTGTCCCAATTGGAATCAAGATTTGCTTATACAAAAATCATGCTACTTTTTATTTCACTTAAGATTTCAAGGCACGTATTTTTGCAAACTTTGTGAAGTACTCTATTTTAAGCACAATGAATTGATGCCTTCTTCTAGTCACTGGTAATGGCCCCACTAAATCAATTCCCCATTTTTCAAAAGGTCCCAAAGGTGGTATGGGGTGTAGAAGGCCACTATTAGTAGACCATTGTGCATAAGCTTGACATACATCACAACTTTTGTAATAATCATGGGCATCCTTGAAGAGGCTAATAATAGCCTATTTACAAAATCTTTTCTACTGTGATTCATCCCACAAAATGACCTCCAAAAAATCCATCATGAAATTTTGACAAAAGACTCAAAGTTTCACCCTTTCCAATGGTTTATCGCAAAACATTATTTCTTCCTTGGAAGTAAAATTGGTCGCTTATTATTAGGTAATTTCAACTCTTATGCGTAATTCGTGTTCGCATCGCCTTTGTGGCTCCAATTGAAAACCTCATGCCATCCAAGTATTGAATAATTTATCGGTATTCCTTAAGTGTTTTTTCTGCATTAATGGTCATTATTGTTAGATTTAAAAAATCGTCATCCTTTGAAACATTACCCATTCCTTCGTATGCCCTTGTAAGGCCATCAACATTGTCATGCCGCCTTCTTGGACGATGGACAATGTCAATGTCAAATTCCTCCATTAACAATAACCATCAAACAAGTCGATCACATACATTGGACTTGTTGACCAAATATGTTAAGGCCTTGTGATCTATCACAATTTTGGCCTTATACCCCAACAAGTAATGGTAAAACTTCTTAAGAGAGAAAATAACTTCAAAACCTTCTCGTTCGATCATAGTATAATTTTTCTCTTTTGAAATTAATTGTCTGCTAACAAGATGAATGGCAGGGTCACGCCCATTTTTGTCCAATTGGGACAATGTGCTCCCCATTGCTTCCCCAAATGCATCATCATATACAAAAAATGGTTTGTTCCAATTTGGAGTTTAAAGGATTGGTGTAGCTTGAAAAGCTAATTTTGAATTCTTCAAATGCATGTTTTCACACCTCATCCTCCATCGGTGTAGGTGCATCTTCCCATAGGAATCGCGTTAAAAGACATGCTTTTATCGCAAACATGTGTATGAACCTTCGATAATAACCCACCATCCCCTAAAAACCTTGAAAGGTTTTCTTTGTGGTGGGGAAAGGAACTTTTGAAATCCTATCAAGCATTTTGGGATTTGTGGTTACCCCATTCTTTGACACAATGTGTCCAACCATCTCCCCTTTTGAAAAACCAATTATGGTTTTCTCAGGGTTCAAAGTCATTCTTGAACCATCCAAATGTTGAAAGATTAATTCAAGTTTGGTAAGGTGAGAAGCTCTATCACTATGAACTTTAAAATCATCAATGAAAATTCGTAAAAAAAGGCCCAAGAATGGTTCAAAAACCTTGTTCATTAAACGTTGAAATGTCCTTGGAGCATTGCACAAACCAAAGGACATTATTGTGTAACAAAATGTTCCCCATGGTGTGATGAATGTTATCTTCAATTGATCTTCCAAAATAATTTTCACTTGGTGGTAGCCCCTGTACCCATTTTCGAATGTGTACATCTTGTGTTGTACTACCTCCTCTAAAATTTCTTCACAAAATGGCAAAGGGTATCGATCTTTCTTAGTTACTTTGTTTAAAGGTTTATAGTTGACACATACTTTTAGCTTGCCATTTTTCTTCAATGCTAATACCATAGGAGAAACCCATTCAATTATTTCAACAAGTTTAATGAACCTTGCTACCAACAACTTGTCAAATTCCTCCTTCACCATTGTAATGTATCTTGGATTCCACCTCCCTTGTTTGGTTTTGACTAATTTGGCATTTGGTAACAATTCAATTTTGTGTTGTTCCATGGTGACTTCCTTAAAGTCCTTGTAGTTGAAAGCAAACAAATGGATATACGTACATAATAAATCTTCATATTCCCTTCTTTCCTCAGGGCAAAGGTTTAGTCCTAGTTGAATTTTGTTCACCCATTCCATAATTTCTCCTTTTGTTAATGCACGTGGAGTTAATTGGTTATTATCCCTTCGAACCTTTTGATCTACTTAAAAGAAAGTTCCAACCGTAGGGATTACTTCTAAAGCATATAACTAGAATCACTAGAATCATTTATGTAAATCCTTTTAGAACTAAAGCTTTGGTTTGTTTTTTATTCATCATCATATTCATTCGTTCCTTCGAAGTTGTTCACAAAGTTAGCAAATGGAACTTTTTGTCAGTTAAGTTGAATTCTAATGGTCATGTATCCTTTGCCCCAATAGTTCCTTGCATGTGACTTTGTTAACCAAGGCCTACCTAATATCATTGGGTAAGCCCCATCTTCCTATAATACCACATGGAAATCCACAAAGGTGGAAACCTTCATTATAGTGATTGGAACACTACTAATTACTCCTTCTGGCCTAATAATTCATTTGTTAACCATTTTGAAGGTTATTGAGGCTGGCTTATCAATTTTCAACCTTATGTACTTCATTGTAAGACTTATCATCACATTGACTTTTGCACTTCCATCCACCAACATTCCGTGCAACACTGATCCATTAAATTACACATCAATGATTGGATCACATTCATGTTTAGTTGCTATGGCATTCAAAAGTGTGGGTACCTTTAGGACTTTAAGTGTGACAACCCCTTTCTCAATTCCCTTCCAGCTGATGGCACCAATGCCACCAATTATCTAATGGTGATGTCTACCTTCTGTGATCCCACATCCTTCATCACCAAATAAAGACCAAAACTTTTAGAAATTGGGAAGTCTTTGAATCCAAACCTTCTTTCAACTTTTTTTCTTTTCTTTTGGGGTTCTCGCCATCTCCTTCAACCTTTTGACTTGCATCACGATGAGTAGTGTTTTCCATTGGTCATTTGGTATGGGCCATGACATTAATCACATCCTCAGGAATTTTGAGGCTCCTTTCCAAACCCATCAAAGCCTTTTTTTGACTTTCATTCATCGATTCAATTGAATGTACTTGAGCTTTCCCCTTCTCCTCTACAAAAAACCTTCGAGTAAAAGAACCCACATTTTTTTAAGAAGACAAGGTTGGCAAGTTTGGACATTTTCTTGAATAATGTCCCATTTCCTAACACGTGTAGCATTGATTGTTAACAAGTCCTTCTTTCCACGTTTCTACTTTTATTAATCCTTAGTTACAATACATGGAGGCTTAATTAGTTCATTTGATTTATCATTTATTCCATAATTGACTCCATGCAAAAGCTATATTTTGGATGTTTTCACAACTCAGGTTCAATTGATAATTAAATTGCCTTCACCATGGATTACATAATTGGTTGTGGAACTTCTTCCATGTTCATCTTCTTCTTTTTGGCCACCTCCGTCGTTTCATCAAACGACTCCACTTGTTCATATTTCACTTGTTGTTACAACTCTAATAACAAACCAATGGTGAAATGTTCTAACACCAATGCATTGATTCTAGTAAAAATTGAATCAATTACTTCATGACCTTGTGCCCTAAAACACCTCTGGAGTTTATTCTGTAATGTCATTGTTATCTCCTTATACTTTCTCACTAACTTAAAAACCCCCTGCTTTAATTGATTCAATTCAAGTATTATTATTATTAGACATTTTTCATAGAATTTTTTTCATTAAGGCCTTAATTATGTCATTTCATTATCCCTTTAATGTTTTTGTCTATCGTTCAAACCAATGCGATCTTGGACCTTTTAAGAATTCAAGAAAAAGAAAACCATTTTATAACTGTTCCAAGACCTGTACCAATACAAATTCTGATATATTCTTTTAAAAATATTTCAAGGTTTTCACCCTTACTTCGTCTAAAAACTGGAATAACCATGTTGATTTTTATTTTTATTTTTATTTCTAAAAGATTTTTAAAAACCACATCAAACTAATTATTCTTTTTGACCAATTATCACTTAGTTTTCACAATCTCTCCTCATAAATCAAAAAACTCCCAATGGCCGAATTACTTTTATAATAAAATTATCCCTAAATTTTTAGTGCAAATCTTTAAAAAGAGCAGACATTTCCAACCCTGCAATTATTCTATTTTAATGCCTCAATTGAAAGACAACATTTAGAAGATCACGACCATCACAAGTATCAATGAAGCCTCCATTCCACATGACATGCAAGTTATTGGTTCTAGCATAGTCTGAAATTACATCCTTCTTCTGAAGCCAAATGAGTAAATGTTGTTTTGGTGTGATCACCTTTTAGCATTGTTTCGTAGGTTCAGGGTCAGGTTGAAGTCTAGATTTTTCCCTTTGTCTATGTAGTTGTGATAGTAACACATTTGGTTCACCTATAGTTCCACATTCTTCAATAGGTCTTTCAACAAATCTTTTCAACAAGTGAACTTGGCTTAACAACTCTTAATGTCAATGATGGGATTTATTACTTATCTTTTAGAAACTATGTGCTAGGGGAATCAGAAGCTTCTCCTAACGTTGACATTAGTGTTTTATCTAAAACATTAATTATAAAATAAAACATATATATATTTTATTTCTTTTCAAAAACTTACAATATTTTTTATATTATAAACAAAAAAGTCTTAATGTTTTAATAGAGTTTAGTAAACATGAATTTATTCATGAATGCTTACTAATCTTTTTAGATTTTTTATTTACATTTTTTCATATGGCTTAACACGTGCCATTTTCTTTTCCTTTCTTGTTTGTAACTTTTCTTTGTGAAACTTTTGAAACTCCCACAAATCCAACTTTAATTCGTCCCTAAAATTACAAGTAAAATCCAAAAGCAAACTTGGGGTCAAACATAATGACTCATGTTTATGAATTTCATGATGTTGTTTTATGCATTCAATTGTGCACCAAACTTGACTTGGCTTGCTTCTTATAATTTCCATTACCACAAGTTAAATCTTCTCCACCCATGTTGTCATTTTTGTCCATGATTTAGGGATAAACAAATCACCTTGCATTTCATGTTTAAAAAAAAAAAAAAGTTTGTTTTTCTTTTTCTTTTCCCAAACCTTCAACAACAAAATTAAATTCCACAACACAAAGAAGGTAAACTTGGGTTTTGACAACAAAACCAAAAGATGTAAATCACAAGCAAGTTTAGGACCGAAATTATGTATGTTTATTACATAGTTATGAAAATCTATGTTTTTGTTTGCATAAATGTTTTTTCACCTTTTTATTGTCTATGTATAACTAGTATGCCACACCATTATCTTACCATGGACATCACATAAACTATACCAAAACTTTTCAAAAAAAGATCACAATTCCTTTCATAATTTTATTCCATGAAGCTTTACATTCATACATCAACTTATTTCTATCCAATGAAGGTGTTTTCAAAGGTCACAAACACCTTTTTATATATTTACCAAAAGGAAACTAAATAAGAAAGTTCATAAAATGTACACATCACATGGTTCCCCATGTGAAATGTGATTTCACATGCATAACAAAGTGACAAAAACTTTTCACATAAATTATCATGTGAATGTTAATGCATTTTAATGTGCAAAAAACATTCCACATAAATTATCATGTGTGAATCAATGTGCCAAATGATTTTTCATATAAATTATCATGCGAAAGTCAATGCACTTTAATGCGTCAAAGACTTTTCACATAAATTATCATGCGAAAATCAATGCACTTTAATCTGCCAAATAATTTTCACATAAATTATTATGTGAAAGTCGAAACACCTTAATGTGCCAAAGACTTTTCACATATCATACAAAAGTTTTGGTTCCAGTTTGGAGAATTAATCAAGGTTCAAATTTCATTTTTAGTTCTTACTAACTTGGACATGAACCACTAGTTAACTACTGGTGTCGCAACCCTAGTTTTGGGTTCGCGACCAAGGCAAAGGGGTTACAAGGTTACGGGAGTCAAGGCAAAAGGAAGCCCGGGAGTCAAGGCAAGAGGAAGCCCGAGAATCAAGGCAAGAAGAAGGAGTCAAAACAATAAGAAGCCTGGGAGTCACATCACATACTCCCGGGAGTGCAAGAAAGTGTGAGGGAGTATGAGGGAGTGAACCCTCACACACCCAAGGCAACTCCCACTTTAGGAGATGGAGTCCCAGTGGACTTCCAAAACTTCAGAAAGTGATTTCAGGGGTCAAAATTTAATGACTTGTGGTGTTTTTTATATTATTGGAAAGCTCTTGTAACTTAGATGTTTAAAATGGGCTCATATTGTTCATTTGGACATCTAAAACATAAGTTATGGCCAAAAGAAGGGTCGGGAGTTAAACTGCTAGTTTGATTCCCGACCACAAAAAGTCGGGAATCGACCCGATTTACTTGGCTGCAAAGGGTGTGCCACATATCGTTGGAAAGCTCTCGACGAGAGCTATAACTTTGCTTTAGATTGCATTGCAATTCGAGGTTTTCTCGCAAAGTTATGAGGCTCCAAAGTTGCGGGAGTCTCGGGAGAGAAAAGTCATTTGGATGTAGGCTCTGTGGCCAATCACAAAGTATACTATAAGGGGGAAGGTGGTGGCTTCCCCCAAGTCCGGGTCGTGGTGAGTCTAATGTGTCCGTGTTGCCTGTGGCTCGTCTTAACAACAAAGGTGCTTCAACTATGCATTAACCACTTTGTGTGGGTTGTGTGCAGCCCCGTGTGAGTAAGTGAAGCTTGTCAACTCTTCTTATTCCCATCGCGAAGCTCTAACACGCCTCTTTACCTTTCAAAGTGTTGTGAGCTAGGGAGCGTGCCCCGACTCCTCCCTCTTCCGCTGTCTTCTACTTGGATTCACATTTAAGTCCTTCAAGGAGTTGGGAGTGCGTTAACTCCTTTTAGTTCCTTTAATTTTAGGGAAAAACATTTCATAGTTCTGGTTCCACAGATGCATAGAAAAATTTGGGAAATTTTGTTTCAGTGTTTGATTTTTAAAAGAATAACTTTTGATTCTGATTTTGGACTAAATTTTTTTCACCTAAATTGGTGCTCTTAGATCAAACATTGTTTAAACAAAATCCTGCAAATCTTCTGGAAAATGAACACAAGTGTACAAATAATTTCAAAAAGGCACCATTGTTTAGGCAATTATTAATTATGGTCAAAGAACAAGCATTTTTTTTTCCTAATTTGCTACACTCCCAACTCTTGCGGTTGGAAGTGATTAAAATGGTTGAGTAACATTTTTTGTTGATTTGAAACCAAGGGTTTAAGCATGGGTTGAAAGATCGAAATAATATTTATTTTATTTTGCTTATAACAATTTACTACTATTTTATGTTTCCATACATGAGAGTAAAGCCCAATGCATCAAATTTCTGAAAATAATTAAAACATGAATTGAGTACCAAAAACCATTGTCCCACACGATAGTTAAATTCTAGATTTTTTTGGAGACAAATAATAATTTATTTAAAGATAAAATTGAACCGGAATATTTTTTTCTCAAATAATTGAATCACTGCTTACATCATCAGGATCAATGTTGTTTTTCCTGGCAAACTGGGGCAAAATTTTGCCTTCCTATGCGGAGGCACAACCACCACAATAGGAGTTTTTAACTTCAATTTGCCAGACATTGTTCTTGAATGAGGGCAAGTTGCATTCAGTGACTAACCCTCACTACTACAAAATGTGGGTGCAATTATAATCCCCATTCACTAGACCAGTGAATTCCTTGTTTCTCAATAGTCTCTACTCACTACAATTAATAAATTGATTCAAAATCCAGTGAAATCACTTAATGTACAAGGACACCTTTTGTTGTAGTGTTGTACAAACAAATGCAACAATTATCCATCATGCGTGGCAAGAACCCATACCGGAACAAATATTGTAAGTCATGATGGCTTGATCAGCACTGAGAGCTTGAGTGATGAAAGCAGTGGTAGATCTTTGTGTGGAAAATTGGAGTGTGGTATGACTGAGTGTATCTAGGTACTGAACACTATATTAGGGTTTGTTCTATAACTTCTAATAGGACTCCGGCCAACGACGTGCTGGATGAGAGTGAGAGTAGAGGTGCAGGCTGATATGATGGAATACTGGTGGTGCTTGAAATGCCATGAATTCAACTACAGTTTTATACCAAACTTCACATACGGTCCAAGAATTCTGACGTGTCCAACAGAATTCAATCAGGTGCTTTGTGAAGGCGGCTAGGAAATTTAGTTCTGACAACATTACTTCGACATTTGGCAGATTGTAACTTCTTGCGGACTCTTGCATAAATTGTGTATAATTTAGTTCTCATGTAAAACCACAAGTCAGTCGAAGAAAGTAAGTATGATCCCAAAAACTGAAGAGAGTGAAGGCCAGTCAGCATGAGAGATTCAATCCAATACGAGCCTACCAAACAGCGCACCTCGGGCCCCTCTCTGCGCTGTTAGTCAGCCTGTGTTTGCAGCTGCGGTGCAGTTGCAAGGTGGTGCGCGAAGAGCGGAGCAGTGATTTTGTTTTTGGCGAAAAATCGCCAAACGGCGACACAGTTTTCTGAAATAGGAATATTCTGTTGCAAATTCCCTGTTTTTGAGGAAAAAAATCGCCAAAAAGCAATAGAAAAAACTGGTTTCTGGGTGATGGTGTCTTGACATTTATGCCTACTGGCTACAGTTTTCAGAGTTTCTGGAAATAAACTCGCCAGTTAATTAGAAATGTGCCTAGGGATGCTCGCCAACCTGGCTATATCAGGAAATTGAAAAAAAAAACACTGGACCGGAAGCGATAAGAGCATGTGGAAGGGGAACCCTGTACCCGAGAACCAAAATACGATTCGACATATGTAAGGAGCCTGCTTCAAATATCATTAAAAGAAAGTGCAGCCTGAAACTCTGCGCGCTCAAATATTCACGTTTTACATCGTCTCCAAAAATGCTCCCAAATGAGAGCATTCGGAGAAACCACTTGGAACTGTTGCTAAGTAAATAATTACTTCTAGTGGAAACGTATACGTTCATCCTTTTCTGCACTGTACTGTATGTAGCCACTGACTTTGGGATTATCCCACCTCATCATGACGCTTGATTTGCGCTTTGCTTTGATTAACATCTCTTTTCTGAGAAAAAAGGGTGTGTGGGTACCCCATGAGGCAAACGTGCTAGCCACAATAGCCACAGCAGCTGCTGTCCCTCCCTCAATAGCCAGGGTTATGTGAACTCTTAGGGGATGTTTCTTTCTCTTAAACAATGAATTCACCAAAGAGTAAGTCAAACTAAGGGCGTTGACGAGACAATGGTTTTCAACGTTATGGATGCACTGTCTGCGGCTGTAAAAATATTGAATTAAGAAGTGGTCCTATGGGTGTTGTGGAAGTCTGTCCTGGCTATTGCTGCACGGCCAGCAGCTGCCATGCCTATTGTGACCAGAGCATCACCCAAGCGATGTTCTCCAACGATCCCCCCTGTATGGTGCATGCACCTGGCCTTCTCACGCTTGATTTGCAAGTCTTGTTTTCTTGAACATCTCTTTTCTCGGAAGTTAGGGGTTTTGCACACAAATGGGTTCTATGTACCCCACCAAGTCCTTTTTTTGTCCTGTGACCCAGGTAGACCTTAGGGGTCTCCTTAAGTAGCCCCATTAAGTAATCTGCTTAGTATCCGATAACCGAGGTAAGTTTTAGATGTCTTCTTCAATAGCCCCTTGGGTAGATTTTATGTAACCTTTCAAATAGTTTTTATTTTTCCTATAATCTAGATAGGTGTGTCCTTGAATTATATAAACAGTCTCTTACATGTCAATCCTTAAATTATTATCAAGTATCTCAAGGCTCATTCATGATCGGGGTTTCAAAAAAGAGTGTTTTACTGCAATAGGATTACAAATGACAATTTTAAATTTTCATAGTGTTTCATATATATTACAAATATATGGTGACACCATGCTTTGTTATTCCAATCAAAAACATTGGTCACTGTGGTGATACACATTCCATAACTTATGTTCTTTTGGTTCTATGGTTAGAGATGAATAAAGTTAATGCAATATTTAAGGAAAAAAAATGTTTGTTCAATAATTTTTGGCATGTTTCCCTCATGTTTTTTAGAAAAAAACTTAATCTTTATTACTTGCATCAAATCCAAATGAGACAAACTCAATGGTTGCACAATGAAAAGTTGAAAAAATGACGTGCTTGAAAAGTGCATTGCATTCAAAGATGGCTAGAGTTCCTATCATTATGAATGCATAGAGAAGCAAACATGGCAAACTAACCCAAATGAGACAAACTCAATGGTAGCACAATGAAGAGTTGAAGAAATGACATGCTTGG
>Ga0116227_10012752_pt1 | contig 13539 bp, 9 predicted proteins | sample S1TSphgellanicum_FD_89693 | JGI IMG/M metagenome (GOLD analysis project Ga0116227, IMG submission 89693) | Host-associated microbial communities from peat moss isolated from Minnesota, USA - S1T2_Fb - Sphagnum magellanicum MG | ecosystem: Host-associated > Plants > Peat moss > Unclassified...
CCAAACACAAAAGATGTGGCCATTTCTTGGCCATAAGATTAAAAAAATTCTAGATCATCTAATTTCATGATCTGGGAAAATCAAACCCTCTAATCAAATGCCACGTGTCTCCACATGGTTGGAGTTTAGATCCACCAAAATAGTTGCAATTTATAGTCGCAAAATGATGCCCCGTATCATTATGTATATACCGGCCTAATCAGATGAAACAATATATACTAATTTAGTCTTCATCTACCATCTGATGACGTCATCATGATGTAATGTTTCATGTGACTATTTGTCGTCTACGACTTGTCTTAGGCGACTACTAGATAGTTAGTTGTAAAATGTCTCTTTCAACTGAAAAAACAGTTGTAAACACTAGTTGCAAATCAAGTTTTTTCTTCTTGTGGGTAGTTGCCCTTGTTGTAACTATGTTTGGCACTAGCTTGGATGCCATGGCTAATTTGAATAAATTCGAGGCCAATACACGAGGAGAATTTGGTATTGCCTCAATTATTTAATTTGGATCAATAGATTTCAGCTTTGTTTGCAATGATGTGTGATTGCAAATTTATATTTTCAGAGTTGCTACATTTTTTTTGCCATGTAAAAATGTCTTCTACACTCATGTCTATATTTTCCATCTTGAATGTTTTAATGTACTTCGTAATGGTTTATAATGAGGAGTTCATGAAGTAGTAGTTGTTAGCTACTTTGTAGGCATTATTGTTTTGATTTTGAACACCCCAACAAGTGTAAGAGCAACTCCACTGGTGTTCAATATGTGACCTTGTAACAATACTTCTCACATCTAGACTTAGTTTCTATTGTTTATTTGTTACAAACTTGTTGGAAGGATGACTTTGATGTTGGGTCCTTTCGGTGCTAGCAAGTTTACTCTTTTGCTTGTTTTGGCTAAAAAGCTAGACTTCGATCTAAAGGTGAAAGTCTCTATCATTCCTAAGCTCCACAAAAATCCATTTACATACAAAATCAATCCTCCGGTTCTTGGATTCCAATCTCTTTGTGTCATTATTAAGCTTGTTGTAGTGGTTAGACATTGACAAACACAATTCTAGTCTCTTTGTGCCATTGTTAAGTCTATTGTAGTGACCATAAAGGCAAACACATTAGCCTTCAACTTAACAATAACCCTATGGGGTGGAAGCCCTATAGTAGTCAATCTTCACAAGGGGCCATGGGGCAACTTGAATGTTATTGGCATCATTTGGCAACAAGTTGGTTTCCATCATGACAACAAAAGGTACTATTATAAACATCCTCTTAACTCACTGCCGGTTTAGATCTTTAAGGCGGCCTTGGCAATTGTTTAAACTTTTCACATGCATAAGAAGCTCAAACTTTTCATAATGATTCTTTAATTATTTAAATCATAAAACTTATTTCATATGTTGTACTGTTGAGGTTGTCATTTTTGTTATATGTTTAAACATTTAGTAGACCTTTAAAGTTGTTGAGGTTATTGGTCTTTGATTTTGTTCCCACACATAATTTGCCCCTATGTTTTGTTTGCACACTTATTGCTGCATTATTAGGTACATGCAACAACCCATGTTTGCAAATCTTTCAAGTAATTCATTGATTGAGTTTTTGTTTTTTCATCATCTTCAATTCAGTCTCACAACATAGATTAGATAGACAGACAAAACCTTGTCCAATAGTGAAATGTTTTTACTGTGTGGACAATAACGTTATGGGGAAAGGCTTTCAAATGTAGGCAAAAGTGTTTCAACCAAGACTAACAATCGAATTGAATATGTTATGGTGTGATAGATGCGAAATTAGCTATGATTCAAATTAATTCAAAATTTGATGTTGTATTTGTATGTGATTAGAAACATCATCCAAAGGAGTAGGTAATTTGAAACAAAAATACCTACCATGCAATTTATAATAAGTAATTTTGACATTGCAACTTTTTATATTGTTTTTTGTTTCTTAGTTAATTTTCACAATTGTGATCTTGATGTGCTTGGACCTATAGATGACTAAATTGAGACAAAATTTTCTTACAAACATTCTTCCATGATTGTTGATATTGGAAGTGTTGGGTCTACATCAAGATCTTCCATTTGCTTTTCAATGCTTCGAATGATTGTGAACAACAGTGTAACAATATTGGCCTACAATGTAGCAAGTTGGAACTCGATTCCAAATGCTCTTATGATTCATGTCTTATCCCATCCCTTCACAATCATGCTCCTCATCTCCTTCACCTTCATCCATGGAGCATGCAACTAGCTACACATTTTTGATTTAAGGTTATTCATCTTGAAATTAACACATTGTTTCTATCCATTATCAATATACTCTTTGATGACCAATGTAATCCATTTATTGAATTCAACTTTGAATGCATGCTTTAGTGATCATTATAAAATCACATTTGTAGGTTGTAGTTCACTTGTGCAATTTGTTGGTATGAAGATGACCAAAATGTTGGGGTGATCTTCTTTCATCCAATTTATAAAGTCCTTGCTCTTGTATATAAACCAACAATCCAATGTCCATACCATTTTCTAATGTTCTGGTAAACCTAATTGTTTAATTTGTGAATGCAGATATGATAGTAGAATTTTGTGAGCAAATATTTTTGTTGTCTCAAAGGTTGACCAATGATTCTCACTAAAAGTGAGATCCCATCCATTATTACTACACATGAATTTTCCTTCATTATTTGGGGGCAATGTTCTATGTGTGGTACCTATAAAAACAATTTGAGGGGGTAAAAATAATCCATCCACAAATGATGAAACAATGAGTGTCACCTGTCTTTTGTCCTTAATCCTTAATACCTTGATGTGTTTTGCACCCCATATTCTCCCATGTTTGTTTTCTTGTTGTTGGCACAATGCGTGATCTAGTTTGGTCACTGTTGACCACTAGGGTTGCAAGAATGTTATAAGTTTTTAAAAGGTAAACAATCCTATAACCCATCTTTCACCCTTGTTGATCCCAATCATTTGGAAGTTTATTTGCTATTGTTGTTCCCACTTTGAAAGTCCAATTCATGTATTACTTAAAAAACTAATGAATCCATTTTCTTGTGACCTTGAAACCTCTAGGTGTGTCATGTATGACTTTAAGAGCGAGAGATTCTATCATGCCTTGCACTATGGGTTGTATCGTGGAGGTAACAAGTGGTTGACCTACCTATTTCATTTTATGGAGCATGGTAACCAAGGTATTTCGAAACTTTGGATATTTTTCAAGTACTAGCATGTTGTATTTGGTCTTCTTTATGGCAGTCCCAAGTTGTTGTGCATGAATGTAGTTTGGTTTTAGATCACCATGGGGTGTAAACCAACCCCATAAACTTGCATTCCTTAATTTTTCACATGGACTTGGGACTCCAAGATTCCTATAGGCTATTTTTAGGAAGTGCAGGGCTCGAAAATTGTTACCATGTTTCTTTACAACAGCCATGATGGGTGGCCAAAGATCTAAGACAAACTAGTTGGTGTACCCCCCCTTCTCTTTTGTTGGTTTATAATTCTTGTGTGTTGTCCTTCACCTACTTCTCCATTGGCCTCTTCACTTGCCTCTCCACCAACTTCTTATTTGATTTCTTCGTTTGATAACAACTTTGTAACATATTTCCATGGCCTACATACTAATCACTTTTCCACTAATTTCAAAATGGTTTTGTTTAAAACAATATGTGCATTGAATAAGCTTATTTCATGTTGTAATGTAATATCTCTTTCCTCACTTGTGACTTTTTTGAAAATATAAGTAAATGTATTTTAATGCAACTTTTAGTTTTCCATCTCTCATTAAACACTCAACAAAATCCTTGCTTTAAACTAACAAAATATTTATGCAACAATTGTTTACATCATTCCATCTTGCTTTTATCAAAACATAATTTAGAGCAAAACATAATTTAACATAATTTTAAAAAGTAAGAGGCTTGGAAAGTTGATGGTAGTTCAAAAAAGAATCTGGCACGAGTTCTTTTTGTTTTCAAGAACTGAAGATTAAAATGGATGACTAGTGCTTTACATCCATGTACTATAAAATAATAACTGATGAATTTTATTACATTGAATTATTTTTAAATTGATTTTTAAAAAATTAAAGAATAGTGCCAAAATGAAAATTTCAAAATAAATAAATATTCAACATTGAACTACCAAACAAACTAAAGTACTTCGGTAGGGATGGGAATTATTGCAATTTTGAATCCTTTTGCCTCTTTGAAGAATACCTAATAGTTAATACCTAATGGTATTTTGTGTGTCTTATGATGACCACTACTCTATTTAATCTTTGTTATGTTTGTAATGGTTTGTGCACCTATAAGATCAAACAATGTAAGTACAAAAGTTGCAAAGAATTTCACCCTAGATTTTGTAAGTCAAATGCATCATGTTTGTAATTATATGCTTTTAAAAATAAATTAAACATTTGATTGTGTCCTTGAAACTTGTTTTCTTTAAAAGGATGTTGAGTTTTCTAATTGAGGAACATGAGATAATGTGATAAAAATAAATCAAATAACACTTAAAAACATAGAGTGATAAACATCCATTCCCCAAATTAAAGCATTTACATGAACAATTTTGTTTTTCTATAAATTTTCATGTGTTAAAATATTGATATTGAACATTAACATAATAATTTTTGGCTTACTTTGCATAGGACATCAAAGATGTATAACTTTAGATTTAGATCTAGAACATTTACTTGTTTCTTGTTAAATTTTGAATTGTAACCATGTTCATAGATGGATTAAACTTAATTTGTCACAACCCTAGCCTTGGGTTCGCGACCAAGGCAAAAGGCTTGTAAGGGTGCAGGCCAAGATTAAGCCCGAGAGTCGCATTTTCATGCCCCCAGGAGTGCAAAAGAGTGTGAGGAAAAAAACCCTTACACTCCCAAGTAAACTCCCATGTTGGGAGTTAGAGTCCCGGTGGACTTTTGAATGTTTAGAAAGTGATTGCAAGGGTCAAAACCTAATGGTTCAAGGAGTTCTTTATACCATTGAAAAGATGTTGAAACTTTGATGTTTAAAATGGGCTCGCATCACCCATTTGGACATTTGAAACAAAAGTTATGGCCAGAAGACGGGCCGGGAGTCAAATTGGCAATTTGATTCCCGACCACTAAAAGTTAGGAATCAACCGGATTTCCTTGCGTTCAGGTGGCGTGCAACATATCATTGGAAAGCTTTTGACAAGGTTTACAACTTTGTTTTAAACTTTATCTCAATTAGAGGTCTTCACACAAAGTTATGGGGACCCAAAGTTGCGGGAGTCCTAACTTTGGCAATTTCGGAACTCCCTCTTGGGAGTCCCAGGACAAAATGCCATTTGGATGTGGGTCTCGTGGAGAGGCACAAAGTATACTATAAGGGGGAAGGTGGTGGCTTCCCCCAAGTCCGGGCCATGGTGAGTCTTGTGAATTCGAGTTTGCCCGTGGTTCATCCTAGCACCAAAAATGTTTCAATTATGCACTTATCAACTTGTTGTTTGGTTTGTGTAGGTTTGAGTGAGTGATTAAGTGCTTGTCATTCTTCATAGTCCCATCCTGGAGCTCTAACACGCCCCTCTACCTTTAAAAGTGTTGTGAGCTAGGGAATGTGCCTCAACTCCTTGCTCTTCTGCTATTTTTATTTCAGACTCACATTTGGAGTCTATCCAAGAGCCAGGGGGCACGTCATAATTATATTCAATATTTTCATTAAATAATCATACATGGCTTCAATAATATCTTCATCAACATCTAAATTTTCATTTATGACATTTGTGATCCATGAATCTCAATAAGAATAGGACAACTACAAAGAGTAGATTAGTAGTATGATAGAAGTGCATAAATTGAAAAGAAAGCAACAAATCAATTGAAACATAATGGGCTTTACCTATAAAAAGATAACATGAATTTGGCATCCAATGATGTCACCGCTATCATAATGATAAGACTTGAAGTGATAACTAAATTTGAACCTTGGTATATATAGAAGAGATCCAAAAAAATCCAATAAAAAACCCATGGTTGAAACCATCACACGAAAAACAAAAGGGAAGGCCAAAGAAAGGCCAAAAAATGGGGAGGCCACAGGAACCAAAGAAGGGAGAGATATAGTCCCTCTCGCTTACATACAAGATAGGTAGGATGAGAAAAAACTAACTTTAGCTGTAGGTTTTGCTCAAACCTTCAAACATAAAATACCAAATGGTGGTGAAGTTAGTTGTTCGTTGATGAAATTTAACTACATATATAATATATATATCCACATGTGTGTATTTAGTTATTAACTTTTGCAGGTAATTTGCAATTCTAGTCTCTTCATCATGCACTTGGTATGAGCCATAGATTTCAAAGTTATACAATTCATCTAGAGCTAAAGTAAATGAAGTTTGTAAATGTTTAGATTAATGCTGATTCATAGCATCTAAGCAAAATTTCCAAGTCTGACCTGTTTCAAAACTCAAAACGTGTTGAAACCATATTAATTAGTTCCTGCATGTATTGGAGAAATTTGATACAACAAAACTGGATACCTAGTGGTATATCGGTGATCAATCTACTACAAATAAATTGTCAAGGAGAGAGAGAGAGAGAGAGAGAGAGAGAGAGAGAGAGAGCTCTTCAAAACATGCAACATGAACAGAGTGGGAGTCTTGAAACCACTTACCTGTCATGGATCGATCACAAATTAACCATCACCGATTCCGACATCTGCGCCTGTTCGTTGGAAGAAATCATCTGTTGCAAACAAGGATTATCATAATTTTCGAGGTGGATTCAACAGGCAGCACTGGCAGCAGCGAAGGCATCAAAGACTTCAGCAGTAGCGTAATACCAAGATTGAAAACGATGCACTTAAATTGCTGACTGACTATTAGCTTAACGAGCTTATTTAAAATTTTAAACTCAACGATTTTGTGATCATGCTCATAAAAGAAATAATTCATGTCAAGGCGTTTAAGATCGGAAGCACATGTGGAAGAAAAAATTGCAACCAAAATCTCAATTCTGCAATAAAGCACGTCTCCGCGACGTCAATGCACGACATCTGCGAAGAGGAGGAAGAAGAAGAAGAAGAAGAGCTTCTTCGCGAGGTCCTGAATGAAAGGCCATAATTGACTTGACATGTCAACAAAAGTTGCAGACTCAAATCGAGGGGTCAAAACTACCACCCAACGGAGTCCCAACAACAAGTCCAGGACCACCACCACCCCGCCAAATCCCGACCATTCGAGGAATATCCAACGGTCAGAAATGATTCCCAGCAGAATGGATCCGCGTCCTTCTGGACCTCACATCCCATTGGTCATCACTTAAATCAGCCAATGAGATACCGTAATGCTATTATCACGGATCGCATTCCGGTTTCCCGAACCTTGGTAAGATCTAGGTTCGGAATCGAATCCGTAATGATAATAGGTTCGGGAAAGGTCCGACATTAGGCTCGGGACGAACTTGTCCCACGTATATAATACTCCGGGCATCCAGATCGATTGCGCTTGATGCTTTCGGCCTTCACGTACGCACTCTTCCAACTTTGCGTTCCATTTGCGCTGTGATTCGTTTTTGGCGATTTTGTCGTAGTAGTGAGCGAGTAATTCTCCGTAGTTGTTGAGAAAGATTAGGTTTTGTGAAATTCTTAGCAAAACAAGGGTTGGAAGAGGAAGCTTGAGAATGGCGCGTACCAAGCAGACTGCAAGGAAGTCGACGGGCGGGAAAGCACCAAGGAAACAGTTAGCTACTAAGGCGGCCAGGAAGTCGGCGCCTGCGACTGGTGGTGTGAAGAAGCCACATAGGTATAGGCCTGGAACTGTTGCTCTTCGGGAGATCCGGAAGTACCAGAAGTCGACTGAGCTTTTGATCCGGAAGTTGCCGTTTCAGAGGCTGGTGCGTGAGATAGCACAGGACTTCAAGACGGATCTGAGGTTCCAGAGTTCTGCTGTCCTCGCTCTCCAGGAGGCTTCAGAAGCTTACTTGGTGGGGCTGTTTGAGGACACAAATTTGTGCGCTATTCATGCCAAGCGTGTGACTATCATGCCCAAGGATATTCAACTGGCTCGTCGTATCCGTGGGGAACGTGCTTAGGGCTCCTCCCTTCGCTGGTGTACCGCATTTCCATGGTGTATTTTTACACCACCTCTTGATACGTGACTTGTTAGCTCCTTGTGCTGGCGTTTCATGGTTCAAAATGGTGTGCTGTTCTTGAAATTACTGCTGTGTGCTTCAATGGATCCTTCGTCTGTCTATAATTGCTCACATTGTTGTTTTGTGGTTGAATTGTTGTCTTCTACACTTCCATGAGAATTCTGTGGTTTTTATTGTGCATTGTGCTACACAACTACATAGCTTAACCTTAAACCCTGGCTGCAGGAAGGAGGCTCCATAGCTGTGCTAGAAGTTCCTACTGGTTTTTATTTTTAGGGAATTTGTGTTCCTGAGTATGTGTTGTTAGCCCTTCTTCTGCTATCAGCTAACTTGTTATTGACAGTTGTGGTGTCAAGAATTGGTAGTTTAGGGATTAGGGTACTGTGGTTTCTATCTTCTCTAGATGACATTTAAGGAACTGTCTGGGGGAGCCAGGAATCTGCTTGCAGGAAGTTTTGGGCAGAGAAGTACTCTGCCTGTTGAGGTGAAAGTTGAGATGACCAATATATGCGTTGAGATGGGTTGACAGCACCAGGCCCATAACTGCCAAGTTCTGCATCCAGTAGTGTGTCAAGTGCAAATAGTCCACTCCATGGAAGCCATCCTATAGGCTGGATTATGGGAGACAAATATGTGTACAGAAAGATGGTGCGAGAGTAAAGCTTCCATGGCCTGCCTAAGTAGGCTAAATTTGTGGATGGGCTTTGTTGAAAAGCCTGCTCATAATCAGGAGTTCCAAACACGGAGCAATTCTGAAAGATGAGAGCTGTCTTTTGTCCTGGATCTATTCTACCCTGGACCACACACAAGTGGAGTTTGAATTAGTATCAATGCATCACATCTATTCAAGATTCAACCCACTCCTTGTGAGTCCCTGATACTCTATGCCCTAAAGTGGTAAAACTCTAAACCCTAAAACTCATCTTCTAATTACTTTTAGAAAAACCTCCTGTGGTTCTTGCTTAGGCTTTATAAGACCACTCTTTACCAAAGTGATGTTCATTGATATAAGTTGCCTTCCAAATGGGCAATGAAATTTCTCCAAGTGCTTTACATGTGCAAACTAGGGGTGTTCATCATCTGTGTACATTATATGTATACAAGTGACATGTGCATTTTGTTTTGTTTTGTACCTGTGCAGTCAAGGTGCTAGTGATGGCTGTGGGTCTTCCAACCCGGACAATTATATTGCAGTTCTGGAAAAAAGCAGCAGCATTTCCAAAGATGAAATCAACAGTCCCTTCAATTGAACAGTTGTAATAGAGTTGGCGCAATGCATGTGTGTACAGTGAGTCTTGGAAACCAACTATAGAGCAACTCTGGAACACAGAATGATCGCTGTCTACTCTTAGTGCCACAGCTTGATGCCCATCAGGACCTGCGGTATTCTCAAATGTGATGCCCTGGGCCATGAAACCAGCTCCATCCACAGCTGTCCATATTCCCATCATATTACACACAAGGCAATATTAGGAACGATTCTTTGAGCAATGATTTCAAATGGAGAGTGATGATGTATGTTACTTGAGGCAATACCAACCTTACACCAGTACCTGCCTGGTAGGCACTTGAGGAAATACCAACTTAATACTATAATGATCTCAGGATCAGGTATATCCTTGAAAACATACCATCCAAAAATCAGCCATGAACCCTAATATCAAGACCAGGCTGGTATGAAAGTTAAAAAGAGATCCAATACCAATACCAGGCTGCTTGTGAATTTTGAAAGTCAAAAAACAAAGTCCAATACCAGTACCAGGCTGGTAATGAAGTTTCTTAAAAAACAATCACTACTCATAGGTAGTTACCAGCTGGTATGTTCTAGTTGATACCCACCCACCCAACACTGGTTCAAACCAGTGTTGGTCTTGTGTAGAGGGTCAGAGACTGAGAGCTTTCTGAAGATACCAAGAGCACAACATGAAATGCTGTGGTTTGGGAGATCTCAGCCCGACATGACAAAATAAAACAAAACAACGGGCGTGTCACACTGTGACCTTGCCATTTACATCAAAAAGTATCTAAAGGTAAAAGGAGAACTATGGAGACTCAAATATCTCACCATGCAATAATATAATCTTCAAAAAATCCTCTAAAAGAAACCAAAATCCTTCAAGATAATGAATCGAAACACAATATCCTTGCCTTGGTAGGCAAGGCCAACAAACTACCTTGCTTCAGAGATAGATATGCAAAGAGAAAGATTTGAGAGAGAGAAAAGAAGAGAGAAACTTATTTTATCACACATATCAAAGAGAGGAAATGTGTGTGTGAGAGAGAGAATTAGGGCAAAAGGATGGACATGTTTTGATGACCTAACTTACCCACAGTGGGTGTGAGCCAAGTGATCATCCCTGGAATGAGTGCAACGCTCATGTTGCCAGTGATGATGGTGTTGCCGACGCCATCGCCTATGAACATCAGGTTGGTTTTGTCTTTGGGAATCCTCACCACTTCATTGTACACTCCTGCTGTTATGTAGATCACGTACCTGCCGCATTGCTCCCACCACGACCCACCCACGCACTCTCTCTTTTGCATCAGTGAGGAGTCAGGACTCAGTCACTCCAAAAAACCAAAACCAACACAAACAAACAAACAAAGTTCTCTTCCCACAAGAGCTTTTCTCCCGACCCGAGAAAAGTTTTTGTTGCATGACGATGAGTTGCTCGGTTCTCGCAAACAAGAAAAAAAATTGCTACAAGATTTGTCTCGCATTGCAAGACAAGATTGTCGAATTGCAGTTCAGAGAATTCAGGAATGCAGAGAAGAAGAAATGAAGCTGGAAAATATCTCTCTGATGCAGCTCGCAAAATTCAGAACATCTGTCTGTCTATGATCTTCGCAGAATTCTGACCTTGATGTGCTCCAGGAAGGAGCTTCATCAACTGCTGTCTGAATGCTGGAATAACCATTAGCAGCAGAAGAAGCAGCAGCAAGAGAAACCGTAACAGCAGGCTCGAATTTGAGCTCGCCGTGCAACCAGCTGGAGGTCTCTTTCGCAATCCAGTCGGGGAAGAGATCGGTGTAGGAAGTGGTGGCAAGCTCCGCAAGCTGCTCCTGTCTGGTTTCCGGCGGCGGCTTCCAGAGCGAAGCATCAGGGCCGTAGTTGATGAGTGCATCCGCCATCGCCAGTGCGTTGCTCATGATCTCCAAGTTCACGTTCAAGCTTGCCAGCAGCTCGGGAATCAAAGGAAGAGTCGAGAAGAATTGGTTATACGCGCTCAGTGGTGAGTAGCAATCTGTGCCATAGCTCAAAGCTGCACTGAGCCATGCTTGAATGTCCGCAAGAAGCAGAAGCTGCTGCTGCTGCTGTACAGTGTACGCGCTTTCCGCGTTCTGGAGATGGAAGACAACGAGATCCAAGACCTCGGAACACTGCGTTGAGACGGAAATCAAGCTTGCATTCCCTGCAGCCCCCACCTGGGAAGCGAGCGTTTGTCCATCCGCCAGTGCGTCGTAAGCTCTCTCGAGTGCAATACTCGTGAGAATCGCTGCTAGATCTTGTGCAGTAGCTGCACCAAAGGTACGCGAGTCGGAATACAACGCGTCGCTACAAGCTGCGTCTGGGTACAGTGTCGCACCGCACGCGAGCTCGATCAGGTCTGGTTGAGGAGGCGGCTGCTGCAGGAGACGACGACGTTGTTGCGTCAGAAGAACCGGCGCTTGTTGATGAGGAGAGACTGCTATGGTTTGCGCCTCTGCAGCTCCTTGTATAAGCACGAGAAAAGCTGCTGCGGTGCAGAGAAAGACGATGGCAAGAGAAGAAGCAGCGATGGCGGCGGGGATTCTTCTATTCCTTGAAACCAATCCTTTCAGTGCAATATAGTTCTTCTTGCATCGACGACTTGTATGATCTTCTCCTTGATCTATTATCGCCATCTCATCAAAGTTTCACAATCTCTCTAGATACTTGCAACTACATGAAAGCTTCACAATCTCTCTACTTGCTGCTCCATCAAAGCTTCACCATCTCATCAAAGGAGCTTCACAATCTCTCAGCTGCTTGCTCCATCAAAACCGCACAATCTCTTTACTTGCTTCATCAAAGTTTCACAATTTCTCCGCTACTTGCAGCTCCGTCAAAGCTTTTCACAATCTCTTTACTTGCTTCATCAAAGTTTCACTTGCAGCTTCATCATCAAAGCTTCACGATCTCTCTGCTACTTGTTCTCCATACATGATTCCAGAGTGCCCACCAAATTAGAGCTCCTGAATTTTGCTCATCTCTTTGCAGATTGCAGGGTTCAAATTCTTGCAAAAATGAAAACTTGAAACTCACCCACCTACAAACAACAACAAGAACAAAACTAGAAATGAAAGAATCAGGAAGTTTTGTTCTCTATCACACCAAAAAACACGAGAGAAACTCTGTCTGTCTGTCTATCTCTCTGTGGCCCAGTTTCAAAGAAATTCTTGCAAAACTGAAAATGAAGGTCACCTACTTGTAACAGCAACAGAAAGCTTGCATTTGCATCACACCAAAACTCAACCCAGAAATGAAATCCTTGTTGCAAGAATTGCAGTTTGGGGGGAAAAAGGCCTTGCAAAATCTGAAACTAATAAAACAACAGATTGGAGATCCAGACTACATATGTACAACAATCAGCCAGTGGGCTGTATGTATATCACAGCAAAATTGTAACTCATCAGAGGCCAGCCAGCCAGCCAGCCAGCCAGCTGCTGGTGCCAATTTCCCCAACCACAGTAGAGGCCCAAAAAACAAAAAACCAGAGATGGGTGGAGATGCAAACTGTGGTTGATTGCTGCAAACTCTCTCACACCCACAATACTGGTTTGATGATTGTGAAAAACCTGCCAAAAATTCCACTGCAACAAAACACTAACAAGAAGAAAACAAGAAGAAGCAGAAGAAGAAGAAGAATAAGAAATTGGGTAACCCTCAGAATTGGTTGTCCAGAATGCAGATCATGTGAAATCTGCAAAGACTTTCATTGCAAGAAAATTTCACTCCAAGAAAGAAAGAAAAGAAGAAGAGGAAGAGGAAAAGGGATGTTGTAATAAGAGTCTTCCCCTATTCAATTGTCAAAAAGTAACAGCTGATTGTCTTCTTCTTGTGTTTGAATACCAAAGGCCAAATAGGTAACTGAAATCATAGCTCACCCTGGTACCAACCAACAGTGAAGTAAAACAGACAACAAAAGTGCATAATCAGATAGCAAACATATTATTGAAGTAGTGGAAAGGACAAAAAGAAAAGGATCTACGCATGAGTTTTTTTTTTTTTTTTTTTTTTTTTTTTTTTTTTAATTTTTTTTTTATTTTTTTTTTAAAATTTTTTTTCTTTTTTATCCATCGATCGTTTTTTTTTTTTTTGTAATACACAAAAGAAGAAAGAAAGATTGAAACAAAAAATAAAAAATAAAAAATGGGGATCTTATATTCTTA
>Ga0116227_10012755_pt1 | contig 13537 bp, 9 predicted proteins | sample S1TSphgellanicum_FD_89693 | JGI IMG/M metagenome (GOLD analysis project Ga0116227, IMG submission 89693) | Host-associated microbial communities from peat moss isolated from Minnesota, USA - S1T2_Fb - Sphagnum magellanicum MG | ecosystem: Host-associated > Plants > Peat moss > Unclassified...
ATTAAGGTTTTATTAATAATCCCTTAAATTTAAAATTTTTTTATTTTTTAAAAAAGTTTTAAAAAACCCCCAAAATAAAGTTTAAGTTTAAAAAGAAAAAAAAAAAAAAAAACCAAAACAAGTTTTAAGAATCAACAAAACATGTTTTTTGCATGATTATTTTTTTTGCATTTGCAATCTAAATCTACAATTAGAGATTTTGATCTTAATGAATATAAAATAATTAGTAAAAAGAATGGTGCACATCTCTAACCATTCTCCAATGTTTTTATAAATTTCTTGAAGACTCATAAAAATTCAGTTTAGGTGGAGTTCAACCTTCAACTTCTACAAATTGAAGATACCAAGCAACAACTATTGGATGCGTAGAAGCAAGGGATGGTAGAAGGAGAGAATCAAGGAGTTGGTTCTCAGGTGGCTAGAGCTATTCTACTCACTAAGAAGGAAAGTGATGCAATCATTAAGCAACTCAAATTGCAAGGCAAAGAGGAGGAAAATTGAAAGCAATTTGTAGACATAGAAGCAATTGAGGAGGAGTTCATGTTGGATTAGGAAAGTGTGCAAGCTTGGGATAAGCTTAATAAGGCACAAGAGCTCTTGGAGAAACATAGAATGGATAAATTGGACTCCACAAAGAACTCTATGGTAGCCAAATGGACCTTGGTGGGGGATAAATGTTCAAGGGAGTTTTTTGGATTCCACAAGGGTCATAGGCCGTGTACCATAATAAATGAGTTGCTTCATGGAGGGCAAACGCTCATTGAAAATGATGACATAGTCAAAATGTACAATCCTTCTACCATCATCTATACACTAAGGATTTAAAAGTGGAGAACAATGTTCAAGCTAGGCAGTAGTGCTTAAAAAATGTATCCACTATGGTAATTGAAAAACATAATAAGATTTTGCTACAACAATTCATAGGAGGAGAAGTGAAGAAAACAACTTCTGACCTAGCTAAACATAAGGCTACAAGCGTAGATGGAATTTCAGTGGAATTTTTCCAAGAAGCATGGTGTGAAGTAAGGGATGACATTAAGAACTTGTTGCAAGAAACCTTTTAGAAAGGACTTATGCATAGGGACCTTAATGTAGGCTTACAAACATTCATACCAAAACTAGGGGAACACAATTTTATTGCAAACTACAAACCAATCTTGGTCTTAGGGTCCACATACAAAATAATTACCAAAACTCTGGCTAATAGGTTGTAGTTGTTCTTGCCTTCATGGATATGGCCAACACAAATAGGTTTTGTCTAAAGGAGGTGTATTTTGGACATCATGTTTATGGCTTTTGAAGTTATGGAGTGGGTTAGAGAAAGTGACCACGACTTAGTCATGCTTTTCCTAGATTTTGAAAAAGCATATGACAAAGTTAAATTGGACGTTTCTTTAAGAGAGCACGAGAAAACTTGGTTTTTCATATAAATTGATCAACTGGATAACATCCTTGTACAAGGAGGCTTAGACTTCAATGGTTGTGAATGGAGAGAGAGGAGAAGCTTTCACAATGGAAAGGGCAATTCATCAAGGATGCCTTCTAACACCATACTTGTATTTGTTTATAACAGATGTTATGGGCTACATGGTTTTGGATCCTTCATATGAAATTGAAGGATTAATTTTTCTGAATGGGAGGCAAGTTTGGGATTAGATGTTTGCAAATGATACAATTTTGTTTTTGAAAGGCACAATAAACAATTTAGAAAAATCATTTCAAGTTTTTCAAACTTTTTGTCATGCATTTGGAGGAAAGTTCAACTAACATAAATCATGTGCCATATGGGCATCTAAGAAACCAAGAGAATGGTCTTGGGGAAAGGACAAAGGCCTAGTTTGGTTGGTAGCAAGCAAAATAAATAAATACTTGGGTTTTCCCATCAATTACAATATGCCACAAAAAGAAAAGGATAACAAGGTTTTGTAATCAGTGAAAAGAAAACTGGTTGTATGGATGTTTAATAAATTGTCACTTGTTGCAAGAATTTTGGTGGCAAACCAAGTGATCCCTGCATCTGTATGGTATGAAGTTTCCTGCGTAGACCTATCACTTTTTGCTATGAAGAAAGTGAAAAACTTGATCAAGAATTTTGTTTGGTCAAGTTAAGTAGATGGAAAGGCAATGGCAAAGGTGGCATGGGACACCGCAATATTGCCTTTAGCTAAGGGGCGGGATTAAGATTCTTGACCCATAAGCCCAAATATTAGCTCTTTTAGCAAAGATGTTAGTAAGGGGCTTCACCGTAGGGCCAAAACCTTGGAAGGTTTTCTTATGTCATCAAGTACATAATTTGAAACAATCATATAAAAGGAGGTGGCATGCCACAATAGGATGGCTCATGACAAGAAAAATAAGTTGGTATTGTAGGGCTCCCCATTGTGGAATGGAATTTGGTTTGCTTGGTGTAAGGTCTGAAAAGGGCTAGTTCAAAAAAAACCATTGAATAAAAAGGAGATTTTAAGCCAACCCTTGTATGGGAATGCAAAATTGTGTAACCAATAGGGCATCCATGGGGTACAAAGCCTAAGTCCAAATTTTTTTTATGGGCTACAAAAGGGATTCAACGTCTTGAGGATTTTTGGAATGAAGAGGAGAATGCATGGCAAACCATCAATCATCTCAAGAGGATCACACGCTTAAGGAATACAATAGAAAAAAGAGTTTCACTAATTGGTAGTGTGTCTTGGAATCTATCAAGACTTAATGTTCTTCTTAAACTTCTAGCAAGATAGTGGAAGGATTCAGCCTTGCCATAAGCTGATATCCAAACCCAAGAATTCTACCATGTACATAATGAAAAAAATGGGAGGACGATCGCCATAGTGTATAGAAAAGTAAACAATACGAAAAATGTCTCTCAAATGCCAATAAATATATTTAATTGGAGGACTCAGGAAGCCAGAATGGTGATAAGAAATTGGGGAAGTGGCACATGTGTGGAATTCAATCCCAAGAAATAGCTAGAGGATGGGCAATCTTTGTGGGTAGTTCAATTAGGGGTCACACAAAAGTTGCAATGGGATCCAATGGAGTGGACTTGGACAAGGCAAGGGAAAATGAACTCGGAAATCTTCTTCAACTACACTACAAAAAGGGGATTTTGAGTTGTAATTAAAAAGCAATTCAAACCTATGAAAATGGATATCACATTGTAGGAAAAGGGTTTTGCATAAAAGGAAAGAAGCAAGATCTTCCCACGGGTGTGGCATCCATGGCTTCCTAGGAAAATTTCAATTATGGTGTGCCTCACTATGGTTGAAGGCCTTCCGATTAGGGCATGGCATATGAAAATAGGATAAGAGGGCATATGTAATTTATGTATTAAAGGTACATTGGAGACTACAGAACATGGACTAATGTAATGTTCAGTAGTTCAGGAGGCATGGAACAACTTTAGAGATCTTAGGGTTAAAAGTTTTTTGGTGCCAAGATATAATTTTTGGGAAGAAATTTTGTTGGGGGAACTCCACCAACCTCATAATGAGTTCGTGGATGAAAAAATGGAATGGGGTGTTATCCCATGGGGTCTTCATTGAGATGATGCACGATTTATTTGGTGCCAAAAATGTGAATAGGATATTAGATAAGGGCATTTTCATTTGGGAATAACTTTATTTAAATCTTGGCAAACCACGATTCAAGTAGGCATGGCCACTTGGAAGGAATTACATAGGTTCAAGATATTAGATAGAAAGCAAGAACAAATAGTTGCAAAATTTATTAAAAAATGGACACAAGGAGGTCTATTTTGTAAAGACTTAGGTAGATTACAATGGCAAATAGTGTTAAATAGCTATTACCTACTTCAACATATGGCTAACCATAGATCTGGGCTACTTATGGGTGAAAACACATTAAGGTCGCTAAGTTTTGGCGGATCAAAGTCCCTTTTCAAAATCCTTTTCTAATGTAATTGAAAACTAGCTTAAAATATGAATATTTAGATTATATTGAAAATAACATTTTTTCCCATTTCTAATTTCAAGTCATGATGTTATAAGACATATAAAAAATATCACAAAGGAATTTTTTTTAAAAAAACTTTTAAATGCTTAAAAAAGATTTTTAAATAATTAAAATTTGGGATTTTGAAAAGTCCATAACATAATAAATTAAAATCACATTCCATTCATTCAATGGACCTTAGTTTCTTAAACATAATTCATCTAATATCCCAAAGTTTCAAACACATAAAATTATCACATTGTAAGATAAAAATGCATATCCATTAGTTCTGTAGGGCGTGATGAAATTTGTCGTTAAGATTCAAAAGTCCATTACTCATTAAATATTTAGGATTTTGATGTGTTTTTTTTCATTTTTAAAAATGCCAACTCTATTAGCATTACATATGTGAGTCCCTTTCTTCACATTTCAATGAAAATATTAATATTTAAGTTTCAAAAAGATGTAAGAAAAACTACAAGTGTGACACCTAAAAAGGGATTGTGTAGTGTGCTTTCACCTTTATTCTGCCTTTAGTTTATGTGTTTAATGTCCATGAAAGTAACACTAATAACAATAGTTTAAGGGATGAAGAAAGGCTACAAAGAAACCCCACACCCCAAAGCTTTCAACCTTCCCAATTAGAACATGGGAATGAAGAAAAATTGGTTGATTAGATTTTGAGGGTAGTCATGGAGGAGCTTCAAGAAGAACCCATCTTTGAAGAAATGCATGATACCGACATTTTATCTGAATCAGATTGATTGGAGGAATCTTGTCCCTTCCTTGAACTCCTAAATGATTTGTAATCCTCAAAGACATTAACAAAAATGTGCGACTTTTGGGTGGAGTAGCACATGCAAGGAACACCAAGGGTGAAACCCTTACCTTAGGGAAGCACGTGCACTCGTACTCAATTGCCTTTGCATAGCCAAACACCAAGTCCAAAGATGGAAGCTTTAATTGAAGAATTACTTTTTTAGTGAGTTCAATGGAGAGTATCCTTTCTTCTTAGACATTATATGCAGTTTGAAAATACCTATCCCAACTCTATTTCTCTTGTTGGTAATCAACAGGAGCAACCAAGGATGCATTCTAGTGAGACTAATCTTCAAGGTAATCAATGAAACTAAAATACTTCTTCTTACATGCTTCATTGAGGATTAATTACTTCATATGATGGCTCTCAATAGCCTGAAGAAATACCTCAAAGTAATCCTATCTAGTGGGTTTACTTGTTTTATTTAGTTAGGAGGTAGGTATTCACCTTCCGTTGCCCACATATTTTTTTCCTTTTTTGTGACTTTATTTACTTTGGTTAAAAGGTGGTGTTACCATTTTGTTGTTCATTATTCTTTTTGGTCTTTTGGGGAGTTTTTCTTCCCATTTTTGTGACTTAGTTTTTGCCCTTTCTTCTTAGGGTTTTTCTTGGATTGGGCATTTTTGTTTTGTTTTCTTGGATTTGGTTTTTTTCTTGGGTGTTGGCCTGTTGGCCCCCCTCCCCCACTCATTGTGGTGGTGTTGTATTGGTTTGTTGGGGCTTTGGCTTGGTTTTTTGTTTTACTACAAAAAGGGATGTCAATTTAGATTTCAAATCCTGTGAATTGTTGCAAAATAGAAAGTTCAAATTAAATTTAAAAACATTATTAAATTCTTTTGTAGAACCATGTAGGGCGGAAAAACATGTGCAAAAAGACAAGAAAAACAAGCGCCAAACAGAGCTCGACATGGGGTATTTTGGCAAGATGCTAAAATACCCCTTAATGAACTCCATTTAGTGTTAGTTTCTAGCTTGATAGTGTAGCCCTATGGAGAAAAATGTTGTTTATTGTAGCGTTTTTAATTTTTTTGCCTCTTTGAGTTTGTGTCTACAATAAATTTTTAAAAAAAAACCTCATTCTGTAATGTTTGATGGTATGTTAATGGTTAGTGTTACAATTCTTGCATGGGAGGTCGTGGGTTCGATATTTGGGCCTACAATGCAAAACATGTGCCCAGAACATTGGCAATGGAGAACAACAAGAATTGAAGAACATTGAAAATTTGGGTTGCATGGTTTCTTACAGAACAATGCAAAGTTGAAAAAGGTGTGCAAAAACACAAGTGAAACCAATGCCAGACAAAGTTTGTTAGGGGGTGTTTAACACTTACGATATTTAGTATCTCACAAAGAATTGCACAGAAAAAACAAAGTCAATGAAATCAATTGGGCCCTAGGGCCTTTAAAGTCTAGGGGTTGTAATCAAAAGTCACTAAGGGCCACTTTAGACGAAGGTGCAAGGTGCAAGGTCCAACAAAATGGAGCATTCCTATTGGTCGAAAGCCATAAATTGGACCTAGGGCCTTTAGATGAAGATCCAAGACCAATTGAAGCCAAATTGAAGTGGCATTTACATGGCACCATTTTGGAGGGAAATTCAATTGGTCCAAACCCAAAAATGGAGCTCAAAGGAGAGCCCATGGTTTGGAAAACCAAGATGTAAGCTAAGGTCCAAGGTTAATTCTTCCATTGTTTTTCATTATTTTTCACTGTTTTGCATAATTTTCATTGTTTTTCAAGGTTTTTTTTTCACTTGTTCTTGAAGTTGAAATTGTCCAAGAATGGAAGACATTTCAAGGATGGAGGAGGACATTATTGAGTGTACACCCACCATTCCATTTTCAAACACATGATCTAGTGTTGGCATGGCTGTTTTTGTAAATCCACACAAGGTTGTTGTTTTGAAGGAATGTGTTTCCAGTTCTTGGAAATGTTCAAAATGATGGTGTTTTAGAAGTGAGGACAAAAAGTTTTGGTTATGCAAGGTTGAAACACTCATTTTTGCAAGTGGAAGAAGATTTGGATTACAATAAATCCTTAAACTAACCCCCTTTCCCAGAAAAAAAACAACAAAGAAAAAGGTGGCTATAGTTACAATGAAAGAGGAACAAGAGGAAGGTGAGAAGGCTAAGAAGGTTGGAAAAAATTGCGAGGATGGTGAAGTTCCACGTATGATTGCATTGCAAGGAAAAATGGAGCTTGAATTTATCAAAAATGCAAAAAAAAAAGGTAAATTCCAACTTATTGAAACCAACATTGCTACTTTAACTTCCATAGGGATATTTTATTTCATGTTTGTTTTTTTTCATTCAAGACTTTGACCTACAACCCTAATCAAAACATGAAATGTCTCAAAGTTTAACCTTGTACATTGTCAAAACATTTTTTTTGAAAAACTTCCAAAAAGTTGATTCTTCATATGTCGAACTGCCCTCTCATACCTCCATATGCTTTGAACTCTTGGTGGCATGTCCATAAACTTTAAAAAAAACAACAATGCACTCATCATGTTCCAATGTTGTGTAATAACTACTCGTTGCAATGAGACCACTTGTGTAATGATTTGATGTATGGCCATATTAAAACTAAGACCACCAACATCTTGTGCTTATGTTCATCCATTGTGTTTTTGTAGTAAAAATCACAAAAAAATAGAGAGAAAGCAAGAAACAAATAAAAGAACATGAAAAAAATGAAGAAAGAAAAAAAAAAGAACAACAAAGGAGAACCTAATCTTCCCACATGTGAATATCACTTTTTTACTAATTGGACCCTATGCCTTCACACACACTCATTGTAGCTTACAAAAACATGTTTTTTTTAATGTGAAGAAGGGTTTAATTTAAAGGTACAATTTGCTTCAAATCGGTCCTTGGAATTTCGGACCTTGGACCTTTGTCTAAAGTGGCCTTAAGAATATATGGGGCCATGGCATATATATTAAGCATATTGAAGAATGCTCTAAAACTCAATAAACCACTTGTAACAAACCATAAAGCCTACACATATGGAGTTCATAATCTACACGTGCACCTCACAAATCCTTCCATCATCCATAGATAAGCTCAGGGCTAACAAAGGCGATCTTGGGAACTTTACACATATATGACACAATTATTTATTTTTTCCCTTGGAACACAACTAAAAAAATTAATTGCAAAGAAAAAAAGCCATAGAAAAGGCTTGCCAACCAACAACAGGGAGTACAACCGCATGTTCAACCCAAATATTCAACTAAAGAAGCCCCACAAGGGCTATCAAAACAACACTTAACATTATGAAAAAAATAGGGTTTTATAATTGGGCGTACAACTGGGTTTTCCAATTGTAATGGACACTTGCAACTCATGGTATTTATAGAGCCTTAAGTGTTATTGAACAAGTTGCAGTAGTTATAGAAGAGCCCCTATGTCGTATACAATATCATATATATGGTGTAATTCACATGTAACTATATGCAATTTCTTTGCAATTAATCTCCACGTCAAATTCCCACACATTCAAATGTGGCGAACAAAATGCCAATGTGGCATTTCATCCATTTGTTGACAAATGACATACATTAATACCTTTTACAACTTATTTACAATTATTTTACAACTAATTTGATGAATATAATATTTAATTATTTCATTCATCCATTGGATGAATGAATTATATTATTATATTTTTTAATTTATCTACAACTAGTTCAACAAATATATATTTTCATTCATTCATTCATTTGAACAATGAATTTTATTCCTATCCTTTGCAACTAACTTACAATTAAAGATGAAATGAAAATAAAGGATTTAGTGATTAATTTACAACTAGGTTTTTAAATTTGGGTTTCAAAGCAATTGTATGGTAGCTGATTTTAGTAATACTAAACAACTAAATTGCAACTTACAATGTAACTATCCAGACTTCACACAACCATTATTATGTTATCCTAATTATAATAGATAATGTTGAATTGCATTGGACATCATTATTTATAAATATGAAATGGATTTGAAACTTTAAATATATTTACATTCCATGTTGCAAAATACATTACAAAAAAATTAAAAATGTTTTAATCAAAAGACAATTTAACTATGAATTTAGGCATAATGCCCAAGCTATATTTAATAAACATTTTTTTCTATTTAAACAAAAGGTCAAATCATAAAAATGATTACCCACAATAATCAAATATTGTCATTGAAAACATTAGGTTTCATAAATGAATGTATTTTTCTATTTTTGTTAAAATGGAGTTTGAGTAATGCAAGTTTTTCAATGCACCTTATCTACTTGAAAGTTTCCATGTTATGACATTTAGTTCCACATGTGAAATGAAATCAATAGCATATCATAACATTGTAATGTCAAAAATATGTAAATAATCCCTTCAACTTGAATAAAACTAATTTATAATTATACCGCCACTAACATGCAACTTATTTGTCATTAAAATGAAATGTATAAAACATTCGTATAAACTAAATTAAAATTTGTACACTTGCACATAGAATCAAATATTGTGCTTATAATCAGGTAATTGAATTACAATTTTAGGTATTTTTGAAAAAATCTTACCTTGTATACATAATTTTGATGTACATTTAAAAGCAAAAACCTTCAACATTTAAGAGTAAGAGCAAAAACTTTCAATATCCAAAAACAAAAGTGAGAACCTTTAATATCCAAGAGTAAGAGTAAGAACTTTCAACATCTAAAACCAAAAGTAAGAACTTTGAACATCCAAAAGTAAAAGTAATAACCTTTGACATCAAAAAATAAAAGTAAGAACCTTCAACATCCAAAAGTATGAACAAAAACCTTCAACATTCAAAAGAAACAACAAAAACCTTCAACATTCAAAAGTAGGAACAAAAACCTTAAACCTCTTTAAGAGCAAAGACAAGAACTTTCAACCTCCAAGTGGAAAAATAAAAGCGTTCAACCTTTTTAAGAATAAGAATAAAAACCTTCAACTTGCAAGAGCAAAAACAAAAGCCTTCAACCTCTTTAAGAGTACCTCTCCCATAATCCATATTTGGGGGCAACCACCATTTTCCCCCTTATGGTATTCTTTGTGATTAGCCATGGGGGCTGCACCCAAATGTCATTTTTTTCGGGACTCTCAAGTTGAAAGTCTCGAAATTTTCGAGATTGGGACTCTCACCATTTTGGAAGCACATAATTTATTATGAAAACCTTCGATTGAAGTGAAGTTTAAAGCAAAGATGGATCCCTTTCTAGAGTTTTCCAATGATATGTGGCACATAACGTGCACATAAGTAAATCAGGGTGATTCCCAACTTTTAGTGATCGGGAGTCAAATTAACACTTTGGCTCTCGACCCTTCTCTTAGCCGTAACTTATGTTTTAAGTACTCAAATGGATCATGAAATCCCATTTAGATATTTATGTTTTAAGAGCTTTCCAATTGTATAAAGTTTTTTTCAATCCAATGAGTTTTGACCCCTGAAATCATTCTTTAAAAATTCGGGATTCCATAGGGACTACAGCTCTCACTTGGAAGTGTGTGGGGTCATTCCCTCACACATTCCTTCACATTCCCAAGGGTGTAAATGTGACTCTTGGGTTGCATTCTTGGCCCACACCTTTTTATGCCTTTGCTTTGTTCGCAAGCCCAAAATTAAAGTCGTGACAAAAAGACTAAGAAATACACAAAATCAATTTGAATTTCTTCACAATAAGCATAAGCACATGAAGGTTGTTGATTCATTGGGGCATATTTTTTGATATACTACCATGTGTCACTTGTTTAGAGGTTTCCCACCTAAATTTCAGATCTTTAAATTTCAAATTTTAAGTTGAAATACAATTGCATACTAGTTGCAAACAAGTTGAAATGTCATATATGTTAGGTGGTGGAAATGTATACACGTGGCATGATCGTATGTGTTATTCAAGGCTATACATTTGTTACAAAGTAGTCATTGGTTATTAACTAAATTTATTCTAGTTGTGATGTAGTTGTTACATGTGACTAAAATGCAACTTGTCAATAAAGTCAAACATGGTTGATTACAATAGTATATATAATGCATATGTTTTATTATATAAATATACATCTTGTAACTAATTTTCAATTACAATACTACTCCTTGATTTTTTGACATGACATTTCATTTATTAAATTGTTGTATTTCCATGGGACAATTGTAATGTAGTTGTATATTAGTTGTTTTGGAGCTCTAGTTGTAGGGTAGTCTAATTACTGCAGACACAAATTTTCATAATGTAATAAACCTACCCATCTTAACAAAAACAACCTCCTTTCTTCCCTAGCTTCTTTCAAAAATGCCAAAGAGATTCTATTTCTCCTCTGGAGAGGAATTAATTAGTTCCAAATATTTACCCCAAGTAGCATTACCATAATTTAAAAAGGATTCTCATATCGGTAATTGTACGTTTAAGGGCCCCACTTTTTGTTATTGAACACTAAATCATCTCTTCCTAACTAGAAAGTCTAATTAATGAGTAGTGCCCCTTCACAAGGGACCACAGACCCCTGAGGCTATGGTAATGCTTAGGCTCTTTAGGAACACGTATACAATGCTTCCATTGCATTATGTTAGCTAGTAGATCAAAGTTAGATCCAACATGTATTGGATTAAAAATACCTTTAGTGACCCATGCCCATTGGCATTCCTAAAATCTATGCATAATGATTTTTCACCGTGTTTACATAATAGGTAAGTTCAATTAATAACCTCATTTGCTTTTGCCCTCCATGCATTTACAACAATCCATGCCCCTTGAGCATATAGGCGTTCTCATATCTATGGCATGAAAAAATATATATCATTTTTATATATGATGTGTCTTTTTTATTTATGATGTTTTGATGTGAAGTACATATGATTTATATTTTTATTAAATTTGTGCAATTATTTTGATATTTTTGCATACAATTGTGCAATTTTTATATGAACCTTATGAAAATCAAATTTCATACAAAATTTGTACAAACTTATGAAGCTTAGTAAGTTAGTAATGTAATTGTTGTTACTTTTGTAATGGCTATCAAAATCACAAAAATTGTCATCAATGGAAGTGGCCTTAGGTAGGAACTATGAAGATACCCACCAAAATAAGGGCTACCCATTATGGACCATGGCGTAGGAATGTTTTTGAATGTTGCAAAATGAGGATCATAAGGTGGGAAATATGTCGTTGGGTTGTCAAAAACATTTCCAATAAAAGGTACTACTAGATTTATATCAATTGGGATTTCAATGATCACATCACATACTCACCAAGCTTCATAGGTTTGTACAAATTCCATGCAAAATTTGATTATCATAGGTTTGTATAAAAATCACATGAATTCCATACTATGGTTAATATGAATGACATTTGTATGTATTCAATATCTTAAATATTCAAATGGATGAGACTTTTTTTTGAATTGACATACGTGAATATTCATATTTATTACCAAAAAATCACATATTTTTATGCAAAAATACATCATGACAATTGCACAAATCTAATTAAAATGTAAATCATATGTATTTCACATCAAAACATCATAAGTAAAAAAAACACATCATTTAAATATGAGTCTTTATATGTATATATATCATTTTATTTTTTTAAAAATTAAAATTTTGATTCTATGCCATTTTTTCATTTTGAAGTTGATGAATTTTTCACAAACATATTGTTTTATGATTTTTGCATAGATTCTATTGAAAGTTTGTGATTAAGTGGTAACAAAATGGTAACATAATTGTTAATTAAAGGTAAATTGAACCTATAAATTCTATTAATGCAATTGACAAACTACCCATTGGGATAGGTGGTACAATTATCTATGAAGCAGTTTGAAAAAGGTTCAGTGAAAAATTTGGAACAAAATAGGTTTAAGGTTAGGAGTTAGAATTGGTTAGTTCTATAAAAGCAATTTCCTATGACATGATTAGTCCCATGGCATAAATAACAAAGTGGTGAGGTATAAGAAAAATATACTTTTACATTGAAAATGGGAGTTATTGGAATTTCTTGTTGAAATTTTCTTTCATCCATGATATTTATCATCAATGAAAGAACAACATGCCCACAATTGGATTTTTTTTTTTTTTTTGGGAGACCATTGCAATTCTTCCAATCACTTTTGGAGCTGAAATTTTTCATTTTGCCAAGCACATGGATTGGGCAAAACAATATCATGGTACCAAAAAACTTGGTTTTCAATAGGGTTCCAAACAAAGGTGGATGCAAAATTGAGTGTTTCATTATTGTGACATAAGGACATTTTTTTTTGTGTATTCTTTGTTCAAATGCATATGGTCATAATATATATTTGATAATAATGATTGATAATGGAATTTAAACTAACAACTTTATTATGAACACATCCATGTTGTTAGTTTTGGCAAAAATGTTCATCCATTAATAGTAATGGATTTTTGAAGCCTAAAATATGGACTCGTCAATTGACTAGAATATTAAAACATAGAAAAAATTATAGGTTATTATGGGTTAAATCACCATTTTAAATTTGTTATAGTGATTGAGTTTGAGGTGTAGTATGAAATGAACAATTCATATCAAGAAGCCTTCACATGTAAACTTAACCAAATGCAAGTTATGAACTTTTGAATGGTTAGAATTAGACCATATTTTCATAAGTCCATAGAAGGTGCAATTTGAATTGTTTTTCATATTTTTTCCTTCACAAGACAATGTTTCCACAAAATCTATTTGGGGTGCTACTAATAAGGACTCTAAGTCATGAAAACATGAATCCTCAAATAAAACATG
>Ga0116227_10012756_pt1 | contig 13537 bp, 6 predicted proteins | sample S1TSphgellanicum_FD_89693 | JGI IMG/M metagenome (GOLD analysis project Ga0116227, IMG submission 89693) | Host-associated microbial communities from peat moss isolated from Minnesota, USA - S1T2_Fb - Sphagnum magellanicum MG | ecosystem: Host-associated > Plants > Peat moss > Unclassified...
AAGCCCCCACCCCCGCCCCCCCCCCGAAAAAGATTCCTCCTCTTGCCCCTCCACAGCAAGGTCCCCCCCCCCCCCCCTCCTCCTCCTCCTCCTCCTCCTCCTCCTCCAGGTCCTGGCCCAGGCCTTCCCCTCACTGCTGCATCCCCACCTGCCTCACCTTCCCCACCTTCTTGGCCTGCCTGTGGTCCCTGCATTTGCTGGAGCACAGCCGACATGGCCTCCAGCACTTGAAGAAATGCAGGTTGGCCTCCTGGAAATGGTCGTTGTCCTCTTTGTCCGGGTTGATAGCGCCGAAATCCTGCTGGAACCCCCCCTGGCCCCTCTCCTCCTCCTCGTGGATTATCCAAGGAATCCACATCTCCTTGCAAACCACCAGGGAACGGATAGGTGTCTGGCAGATGGGTTGGTGGCCCATCTGCACCACCTCCTGTTGCTACTGTTGCTGCAGCTACTGAGCTGCTGTCAACCTCCTCCACAAAGCCACCATTGCAGTCAGGGCAGATTATATCATCTGTGCTGGGTCTCACTGTCCGATTGCATTGATGGCACCAATACTGCGAGCCTCCTACTGACGTCATGTATTCCTCAAAATCTATGAACACACCCACCCCCTCCTTTCTTGTTGTAGCAACACAACAGTACCTCAACCTTTGAAACCACAACCTCCTCCTCCAAAATCCACACTAGATCCCTGCAGCCCACAAAGAAACATGTGACCACCAGCTGCAAAATTGGAAACCCACCACCATAATTCTTTTGTCCTGAATCAATTCCAGAGAAACCAAACAAAAACAAAACAAATCTCCAAACCTAAATCCCACCAAGGTCAATAAGAAATCTCTACTCCTCCTCTTCCTCCTTCACCACATCAACAACCACACAGCCTGTTTTCCAACACCTATCTCCTCTCTTTTCTTACACAACCCAGACTCCTCCTCCTCCTCCTCCTTCACAAAACCTTCAAAAGCAAACTCCTCTTCTTCCCCTCTAGATTTCCTTCACAACCCACAAAACAAAAAAAAACAACTTATGACAGAATAACTATTAATATGGAAATAAGAAAAACTCGTGAGAAATTAGGAACCCTGCTGAATTCTCTGGATCTAAACAAACCCAAAACAAAAGAAAAAAGCCAGCTTCTCCTCCCAACCACCCACCCACCCACAAAACCTAAATGCAACCACCCAAAAAAAGCTTACTCGTAAGGCATGGCAGAGTTTTAGCCAACCTCACAAAAGAAGGCGCCCAGCCAACTCCTCCTTTTTCCTCAAGCCTGCTTGCCTGCCTGCCTGCCTGCCTGCATGCTTGCTTGCTTGCTTGCTTGCCTGCCGCTCTCTCTTCCCCTCTTCCCCACCCCAGAGACCCGTTCACCGTCCTCCGTCAGTGCCCATGGGCTTCACCAAAACCTAAAAGGACAGCAAACTGTTTGTGCTCATCATCATGTTCTTCACCACAAAATCCCACCTACAAATCCCCTGCTTCTTCTTCTCCTTCTTCTTCTTCCCCCAGCGACCAGCACCCCCCGCCACCACCGACCGGCCAGCACAAAGCAGGCACAGAAGAACTAAGACCTTGACGCAAAAGGCAAGACGACGAAGCGGTCGACGAAGAGGCCGCGGAGAAGGGGTGACCGACGCGGGGCAGCCCGGACGGACGGACGGACGGACGGATGGATGGACGGACGGCCGGCAACAGTGGGGACGGACGGACGGACGGACGGACGAACGGCGGGCAACAGTGGGGACCAACTCCGGGCAGCCCGGACGGACGGAAATATTTTTGAAGGCTTTTCGACCAAAAATTTGGGAAGTTTTTGGGGGAAATTTGTTTTTTTTTTTTCCAAGTGTAAATTTTCAATTTTCTCATGTTGCTCAAAAAGTGGTGATCAAGAGGATTTAGCCAAAAATCTGGCTACAAGACAAATAAAGAAATAAAAAATCTAGGAATCTTATATTACATGTTGGAAACTAGTAGAACCTATTTACTTAAATATGGCGATTCTCAAAAGAAGAAAACTAAAACTCTGCCCAAATCCTCCCCAAAAAAATTGGTGATTTCCAAAAAAAATTCCTTGAAATGTGGCGATTCTTTTAAAACTTTCCAAAAAGTTCCCTTGACCATACGTTGTTTTGGACCTTTTTTTTAAAAAAGAAAAAAATAGTGAATGATTAATGTTCGACACAAAAAAAATTCATAAAATGTTTAGCCAAAAAAAAGAGAATAGTTTATTGATATTTGCCAAAATTGTTGAAAATCAAACTCTCAACTTATGAAAAAAAAATTATTTCGTGTCCCAACCATGGGGTTAGTTAGGCTATTATTATTACAAATACATAACACAAGGGGGGGGCACCTTGCATACTTATTCCTCAATTATTATTCGAATTCCGAACAAAAAAAACTTCGTTTTCTAAAATAAATAAGTTTTCGTCAAAGAAGTGCCAATTGTCGGCCCCAATTGTCAGTTGTAGTATGTACCGTATACAACAACTAAAAGAATCCGAGCAAGTCTTTTACGGCTATTATTTACTTTGTGGGTTTTTTTTTTTCCCGGGGCACCCACTACTAGCTCACCATGCTGGATGAATGAAAACTTATGTAGAGGGTTTAGGGTCTACATACCCCCCCCCCCTCCCCCATCCATTCTCTCGTATCCCAAATATTTTGGATGACAATGCGGGGTAGATGTTTCTCATCCCACTCTCGTTCTTTTGGTGGAAAGAAAACAAACACCCTTTCTTTTTCTTTCTCCTTCATGCTCCCTATCATCATCCTAGGACATGAAGGAAAGGGGAGGGGGGGGGGGAAAGATGTTTTGCAATTGCTCATGAAACTTCTAGAAAGCTTTCTCCATTGAGAAAGATGCCTTCTCTCTCCACTCAAAACCAACCCAAGAGTTTTGGTTGGGTTTTGACTCGGTTAGGCCAGTTGAGTTTTGGTTGGGTTTTGATTCGGTTAGGCTAGTTGAGTTTTGGTTGGGTTTTGATTCGGTTAGGCTAGTTGTTGATCTTGTCAAAAATCTCTTTGTAAAAAGGCTCTACTAGAGCACAACAACGTAGTTTTCAATTGATCACACATATAAATAGGTAAGTATACATGAATGTATATTTGTGTTGTTTGTTTTTTTTTTTTTTTTAAATTAAGTATGTGAGCAATTAACTAGAAATGTAACTTAAAGGTAAATTTGTTGTTATTTTTGTTTTTTTATTTGAATTGTTGTATTATATAGTATTATATTTATTTTTTTTGGTTCACAATTTTAATATTCAATTTTTATCTTGAAACTATAAATTTACTCACAATTTAATTTCAATTTAAATGTCAATTGATGGATTTTTTTATAAAAAGCATATATTATATATATTTGACATGTAATATGTTTATGGTAAAATAAATTGGGGAACATAATATGATAATTTAAATGTGAAATATACATGTTTATAATTTGTCCAATATGTTTGTGTTACTCTCAAATGACATTTTGTGCTAGTGCATTAGTTTAAATATGTTTTATTAATGGTTGTGCTTTTAGAAAAAATGAGTTTTAATTTGTATTTGTACATAAAGTTTTGAAATGTTATTGATTGAGGTGTTTCTTTTAGCATGTTTATATTGAAATCTCCAATTCAAATAGTTGGATAATTTTCAGGCATGTCTTTTAATATGGTTTTCAAAATTGAATTAAAATATATTATTTTCATTTTTTGGGCGTTTATAAATTGCAATTGTATATAAAGCTTTTGGCGTATTTTTGTTAAATGATGTAATGATGAATTCAACATATAAATGATTTTGAAAAAGTTTGTGTGGAATCTTTGAATGTTCCATTTGCACCAATTACAAAACCATTTAATGTGTTATAATTTCCTACATACAATTTTACTAGCATGTCTTTTTAAGCAACAATTCATGATGAAAACTATTTATTTGAATTGGAATAGTTGATCCTTTGAAATGAAGGACATGTGTCAGAATGAATATCTTGAGCTAAGTATTTAAATGTTTGACCAAGTGTTGTATGAAATATATTGTTGTTATATGTTATTTTACACTACTACAAAATGTGGGTGCAGTTTATTGTTCCCCATTCACTAAACCGAGGAATTTCCTACATTCCCACTAGGTCATGTTCACTAGGACCAATGAATTCATTCAAAATGCAATGAAAGCATTTGGTGAACAAGGAAAACATTTCTTGTAACATTTGTATAAAAACAAATATGGTAAGGTGTTGTCCATAGGTGGTGCTTTGAAACAAAATTTATTTACAAAATTAATGTCTTCAAATGTTTGTGGAGTTGTTAGAAACCTATTCAAAATGTTAATGAAATTTATATCATTTTGTCTCATCACTTATTTTAATTCATAACATTTCATATTTTCATGCCAAAGGTTTGTTCCAAAGATGTTTAAACTATTAGTTTTAAATTTGAAAATCCATGAATTTCGAACTAATGGAGCTTGGTAAAAGTTTCTTATCATTATGACATCAAGACCACCCATGAATTGATTATGAACTTGTTTAATTACACATAATTTATGATCAATAAATGTTAACATTTTATTACCTACTTAAAAATTTTCATCTATTATTATTAATTGAAATTGATCAAATGTCTTTATTAATGTGTTAATTTTTTGTCATTTAATGTTTTGAATTCATTAAATTTTTTATTTAATTGTATTGCAAGTGTAGAATGTATTGTGGTACCATTAATATCAAATGTTGTTTTTCTTATGTATGTTAATTATATCACTTTTGGTTTCATTACAACAAAAGGTGTCCATGTACACCAAGTGATTTCACTAAATTTAGAGTGAATTCACTAGTCTTAGTAAATAGGGACTAGTTGGAAAGTAATGAATTCATTAGGTTAATGAATGGGGACTAGTGAACTACACCCACATTTTGTAATAATGTTTTAGAGGATCAATGTTTGTAGTTTCTTTTATATAATATTGTAACATGTTTTGTATGATGCACATTAATGTATACGTTTTTCTTGTTCTCGCACTTCATGTTAAAAAAACATGTAATGGTTTTGTTGGATTTTTGCTACCCCTTCTTCCTCATTAGAATCCCATACATGCCTTGTGGTTGGAGTGAAATTCTGCATGTATTATGCGCAGAAGCCTAGGGTTTCATAAAAAATGTATCCCTTTACCATGTTCCCTTCTAGCTTGCACATGTTTTGGACATACCCTTTCAAGTCTTTCATGGCACACTTGATGGGATACATCCAACAAAAATGTATGGGCCCACATATGTCAAGTTTGTCAATTAAATGGACTACAAGGTGTGTCATTAGATAAAAAAAACTAGGAGGGAATACCTTCTCAAGAAGGCATAATGTTGTTATAGTCCTAACCTTCAAAACATGGTATGTTGATGGATCGTACATTTTGGTGCATATGAGCTAGAAAATTTTACAAATCCACAAGATGGTTTACCTTAGGCTCCTAAATCATTATGTGCCTCATACAAATTGTAAGAATTTGTTGAAACAAAATATGATAATCATGGAACTTCATAACTCTAAACTTACATTTACATGTTTTTTGAACCCCGGGGCATACCCAATTGGCACATTCAGCTTGGCCAAGGTATCCAAAAAGAAAGGGCACTCTTCTTTAGGCATCACCCAAGGGGCAATAAGCATGGTGGTTTCACTAGTCCTTGTTGGGTGGGGCTGTAACCACATAATAGGTCAAATACCGCATGCTTGAAAATCATGCCACACCTTCTTTGTGTCTTTTTCACCAAGCAATGTTTTCAAAACATTAATTGCCAAATTATTCTCACAATGCATAAAATTAAATGTGTGTCATATTAATAAATCTTGCAAATTCACAAAAATGTTCATAACAAAAGATCATTGCCATAGGTTAACCTATATTTTGAAGATAAATGAAGAAAGTCCTAGATAGAGCTAAGGGTAGTCCACTTAATTACTTGCAAAAAAATGCCCACCATTTGTGTACCCAACACAATAATAGACTAAATTTCCTAATGTGGTTCTAGTCCTAGTACCTTCCAATATGGCAAGTCAAATAAAATGTTTTTGCGCCTCACTTCAGTTTTAACACATGGATTATCATCTTTTTTCCCACCCATCAACTTCCACATTTCATATGCATGATCCAAGACCTTAGATCCTTTCATGACTGGTGGGGTTGCCTTTCTTTCAGACTTCGCATGGAAATCGTGTGCATTTAATCTCCATGGATGAATAGGTTACAACCATTTGCGGTGACATCCATAAATAATTTTCCCAAGCTTTTTGGAATGACTACACGTGTTTAGGCCACATGCAGGACAACCTTTGTAGCCTTTATTCACTTGACCATAAAGCAATCCGTAAGCTAACAAATCATGGATTGACCACGTAAGAATAGGTTGTAATGTAAACATGCAATGCCCCTCTGGTTTTCTCACATCCCATGCAACCACACCCTTCCATAATTCATATAATTCCTCCAATAAAGGTGCCATGTAAACATCAATCTTATTATTCTTCTTGGATTTTTTCCCTGGGATCAATAAAGAAAACATTAAAAATAACTTCTTAAAGGTTAGCCATGGAGGCAAATTGTAGTTTAGGATGATCATTAGCCATGTAGACCAAGCAATGGATTGATTCCTAAGTGGGTTCATTCCATCCAATGCAAACCCAAGCCTAACATTGCGGGGATCACTTGCAAAATTTGGCCATGAATTTTCAATGTGTGCCCATGCTTTGAAATTAACTACATGATGAACGAGTCCATCTTGACTTCTATTGGCATGGTGCCAATGCATTAGGTTTAAAAGGTTTGGTGATTTATACATTCGCCTTAGTCTAGGAATAATGGGAAAGTGCTTCAAGACTTTCTTTGCCACCTTATTAGTCCAAAAACATATTGAGTTTCACCACAAATTGTGCAATGATCTATTGTAGCATATTGTTTACAATACAACACACAACCATTTTCACAAGCATGAATTGAAACATACCCAAGTCCAAAATCTTGAATTGATTTCTTTGCCTCATAATGTGATCTAGGCAAATGGTCAAGTTTTGGTAAAATTGAAATCCGTAATAAAGACTACAACTCATCCACAAATTCATTGGTGACCCTATGAGTTGCGTAAATATTAAGGACCATGACTGTACCCATCAACCTATTTCATTGGCATCCTTCATACAAGGGAATCTTTGACCTTGTAGCTAGTTTTAAAAATTGAGGATCTTCTATTGTAGGGTCAAGTACAACCTTTGATTTTGCATATTGATATCTACCCCATGTTGATCCACCATGTTGGCACCCAAAGTAATGAGGTGCCCAACATAGATGAAGTGGATTTAGGGGTTCATATGATAGGAGCTCTAAATGATGCCTACCATCATGCCTCCCTATCATCCCTTCCATCAACCCATTCTTCATATGAAGAGTCAAATGGTGCATCCTACACAACCAAAAGTAGAACAAAAACCTAGACATCAAAATCATTCATTGCCACAACCACATGGCCCCCCCCTAATTTAAATGTAGTTCGAGCTCAAATTTATAAAAAAATTAGAGCCAAGTTTAAAGAGCATAATCTTACAGGAATAGGTTTGATGTTGCGTGAGGTTAGATCACATCCAAATCTGTAAAGGTGTTGACATACCACCTTCCTTGTCCAAGCCTTTAGGCTCCATGGCAAACATTGCAATTGCAAGGAAGCTTGGTCAATTTCTTTGCATTAGCATAGGTTTTTTCCCTTCACCATAACTTTTCATCCATGGCTTGTAATCATGCTACAAGTTTTAAAGGCCCATGAATTCGGATTGAGCCTAGTCAACTTGGACCCATAAGAATGATTAATGGCACAAAAGCCACACAACTAGTTCTTAGAATTTGATTACGATTACAGTCTATAGAGGCATCTTGCGACTTTGATTCACGATAATGACCTGTAACATTATTATTGATGCCCTAGACCCACAAAAAAAATTTGAAATCAGCCATGTTCAAAATCAGATTATTCATAGATAAACTAAAGATGACTTGACAACACACCTTACTAAAGACAAAATTGTTAGGTGGTGTGAATCAAGTGATGATATAAACAACTATGAGGAATCCAATGCTTTGCATGACTTGGAATCAAAAACCTTATGCCCATGAAGAGATTCCAATAACTAATAAACTTAGGTAGATGTCCAAATGTGTTAGTTGGAATTTATGCCTTGGGTTTTTATCTCATTGTTTACATTGCCCATTCAAAAACAATCTTTTTCCAACACTTCAATTACTTGAATTGTCATTGAACATCATTCCAATATAAAGTTCAATACTAATGACAACAAAATAAATGCATACCTCGAAATGGGTGATAAAGAGGTCATTGGGGAATCCAGGGATCAATGAGCCCGAACAATACCATGTTCATTTTGATGCTTGTGTGATAACTACACATTGCCCATATTCAACAAATGTTTTTTTTTTACACTTTGTTGTAGTAGTTGATTGTCTCTTCACTTAGACAACTTGGTAATTTTTTTATACCATGTTCATTTTGATGCTCGTGTGATACCTACACATCATCCATGTTTAGTAGGTGTTTTTCTTTTATGCCTTGTTGTAATAGCTAATTGTCTCTTTCGCTTGGACAACTTGGCAATATTTTTAATAGCCATTTACGTACATGTAGGTAAAACCAATGGATGCACCAAGATAATACCTTCAATTTCAAAAGTTTTTAGTACCCCCAACTGGATCAAGGGGGTAGCCCCACAAAGTTGAGTAAATTTTGGTTTGTTGAAATTATTGACTACTTGTCCTAACACCCTATGACTTCTTCCAAACTTGTAGATCAAACTTTAAACACACCCTAAACTTCATGTGTCATTTTTTGATCCTACTTAATGAGACTATTTATTAATAGAAGAAAAACATGGTAGTATGGGGAGATTTTTTTAATTATAAATCAAATTCCAAACCTTCAAGAATATTCAATTGGGTTTCCAGTATTCCTCCAAGCTTGATCATGAAAGTTTAAACTAGTTCTAAAACACATAAATGATTGCCAATTTTGTAGCTCAAATAAAAACACATCCCACATCAAATTTGTTTTGTGATTGAATGTATTGAAACTACAACACAATGGTTGAACGTGGCCAACCAAGTTGCCAATCTTGTAGCCCACCTTAAATGCACAACAAACATCAATTTTTTTTGGATTGAACATATTGAAACTACAATAGTTTCAAGTAGTGGCAATACATCCAAGCAATTAACCTCTACCAACCATGCAACCCACCTTAAATGCACAAGGAGTTGACAAAAACATTTCTTCTAATTGAACATATTCAAACAACAACAAAATGGTAGTACATCCAAGCAACTAACTTTTGCCACTCCTATAGTTCACCCTAAACACATAACAAATTGGAAGTTTTTAATCAATGGGGCACTAATGTCTTCACACCAAAGGGCTTTCTACTAGTTGAGCTTGAAATTACATCAATTTACAATGGTAGTACATGGGCAATTATCTAATGGACTAAATTTTAATCAAATCCCATACCTCCTTGAAAATTGATGAAAATTTTAGACCTTTTGGACTCTTGATCACCAATATACAAGTTCTTTAATGAACATGGACCTTTACCCCTTATGTACAAGAAATCAACACACCAATATGGTCAGGATATTTATAATTCCACATAATATAGGAATAATTTACATTGTAATATAACATGTTGAGGTTAATGGGCATGGTCACTTTTGTGGATTAATTGTACATTCTTTTCAAAAAACATACAAAGAGACATCACAAATGAAATATATAATTGAACAATGACATCTAAAGTAATTTGAAGACAATAATTGTGCATTTAAATTTGTCCAAGGTGAGAAAAATAACAAAACCACCACAAATATTGAACAAACCATCACAAAAGTTATTGGACAAGATGATGGTGTAGGAATTTTTGGAAATTAATTTTGCAGCTTCACAGTCTTTACCATAGAGACTCTATTAAATGTGGAAAGTTTTGCCATAATTTCAAAAGTCATGTTTCACCAACACTAGCAACAACTAAACAAATGTATATTATGTTCATGTACAACCTTGGGAGTCATCTAATTTATGTTATGGTTGGATGTACCAAAAACCCTTGCAATGTAATTAAAAAATGTAGAGAAATGCACACCCTTCAACCTATAGTTATGTTACCACATACATTCATCACAAGGCCGTGTTTTAATATCAATTTGGTCGGATTTAGAAATCACTTACACCAAGAAATGGCAATCAAAGAGTGCCAAAACACATTGCTCCAAGAAGGTCAATGGGTTTACCACATTATGAGTTCCCCACACTCCTCATGTTCATTGCAAAGCCTCATATAACAACTGTCAACATATGTCTTTTGTAGCATTCTACTAGAAAACTACAACCAACTTGTAGCAAGTTTTACCAAAACATTAATTCCACCATTGTTGTAGTCATTTGTGGCACTTTATTAAATGTCATTGTTGTTTCTTCCCTTGTGATGCTCAATGAGCGACCATTCATCTCCTCTTTGGTCTTGCAATTGCCATTTCCTATTTTAGGTATAGAAGTTTCTTTTGTGCCACAAGGATTTTGTGATGTGGGGTGGCAATCGTCCAAGAAATAATTTGGCCAAATTTGGCTACATTTTATAAGAAAATCAAAATCCTTATATATTATTTTTGACTACCTACTAGAACTTCTCATAAAATTATAGCAATTTCGAAATTTTTTTCAAATTGAATATGGCAAATTTAGGCCATATATTTCATGAGAATTCATTTGTACGTGTGAAAATCATATTTTAAGGTTAAATCAATGCAAAATTTTGCACTAAAAAAACGGTTGGCTAGAAGGGCAAATTATTTTGATGAAAAAAAAAAAGCTGCAAATATCATGAACAAGACTTTGAAAAGATGCCAAAACCTTAAACCCTTTCTTAAATTTAATTAATTTTGTAATTTATTTTTGCAAGATGATTTTTTTCATTTTATTTTTCCCAACCTTGTAATAATAAATGTTTGGATGTATAACATTTCATTCAAAAAAATAGTGGAAATTAATTATAGTGCGTAGAAAACAAAAAGTTCCAAAATCATTTTTTTCAATTCGTTTTTTTGTTTGAAAAAAATCAATAATTGTTTTTAAAAAATCATGGTGAGATCAAAATGAAGTAATATGCTTATAATGAAAATAATTGCCATCTTACTTCATCCAAATATAAATGTAGATCTGACTTTATTTTCATCCAATTAATACATCCCATGTAGTAATACATGCCACTATAGTGATGGACCTCCATTAGTACAAAAATGGGGTGTAGTTCAATAACCTAAATCACCATGGGACCTTAAAAGTGAAATAAGTTCATTGAACTTTAGTGATTTCACCTTGGTTAAATTTATTTCATTATGATATCATTATGTAAACATCGTGTTTCACTATTAATTGACATAATTCACTATTATAATTTATTGTGGTAAATATGTTTATTTTTATGTGGCTTTTTTTATTATAAGTGTTCATGTTTTGTTCTATTTGATTCCATGTCTTATTTTATTACACCTTTGCCCTTTTTAATTGTAAATGTTCATTTTCAAAAATCACATTTGACTAATTTTCCCATCAACCAATAGTAAAAAAGGTCATTTTACTTAATTGAAACAATAAAAAAAAACATGTCAATTCAATGACCAAAGGCATAAAATCAAATTGACCAAACTTTTAGTGAAAATGGACAAGGTAGTCAAATTAATTGTACATCTTGAAAAACCAAGAATTCTTATAGTGAATATAGGGTTTCATATGTTGGTTGTTGGGGTTAAAAATATAAACCACTTAGTTTAATATTAATAAGATTATTTTTATTGTGAAAATCCCAAATAATTAATATAAGGTATGCATTAAAAGTAGATATTCAAAATAAAAAAAGATAAATGCACTTGAGACTTTATATATTAGTTGTTAATTTAGGTTCAATTGGAAGGATGGAAAGGTTGTAACTTATATTAAAACATAATTCATAAGGTAATTGTGTGTGAAATGAGTGACACCTTTCGTTTACAACTTATAAAGAGAAAATTAAAAAATAACAAGGGATTTTTTTTAATGTTGTGTTATAATAGATGTATTAAAAAAATGTTATTTCTAAACATTTTTTCCTTGTTGTAAACAAGATCCAAATGCCTCATGACTTCACTTATAATTGTATTTCAAACAAATACATGGTACCAAAATTGAATGCATGGGTAAAATTTTAATTAAATTTAAGGTGATTTAAATATGTGGATATTTAAAAATCAAATAATAATAAGGTCTGAAAAATAATGTTCTTTCATATAATATCCACCAAAAAATATCATTTTTGATACACATAGTTTCAAATCAAAACATTAGATTGGTCTCTTCATGGATTGAAATAATTAAAATTTTAATAAATTGCAAATGTTTTGGTTCTCGAAGGAATTTGATATGTATTGTGAAAAAATTTGAAGTTTAGAAGAATGTGTGAATATGTGATGTTAATGGTGATGATATGTAATACTTGAAAAAAACATGTTTTTTTTTTCACAAATCTAACAAAGTTGGGCATTTAAATTTTATGTTTAGTTGACAATGTGAATTCATATACAAGTTATGAGTTTGCATTGGATTAAAAACTCATGTGTCTTACACCTATTAATTAATATTCATCCAAGAATTGGTTTAATTCATGAAGTCGGGTTCAAAAGTTCAACAATAATGAAGTGCATCACTATTTGAAACCCTAAATTCAACAATTGATTGTGGTTAATATAGTAGATATATGCAAATGAATCAACATTCACATAACACATCAAACTTGTTGGATTATTCACAAAAAAATCCATCTTCTTTCATTTGCATGTTTACTCTATCTAAAACTATTGTTATTGGATTACCACATAAATTAAACAACTAAATGCAACATGGAGAATAAAATATTAAATATCACTCATCTTTGAAATATCCATTTTTGATTGATTTTCATCATTGTTATCAATCAAATTTTTCATTATCTTGTCTCATCAACCAAAAATCAATATCCCTTTCCTATATACATACATAACAATAGAATCAACCTTTGCATCATTTGCTATTTCCTTTCAAATCATCACAAACATATCAAGATTCATGTCTACATGAAGATTGGAACATTTAAACCTTATTAAGGTGTGTGTTGTTTATTATTTCATCTGATCATGGATTATAGATTTTCAACCTTTTTGAAACTTGTAAGTTTTTATTATATCTATGCATTGTGCACATTTGATAGTTTCAAAAGTGAAGTTGAAGGTTAAAGAATGATAATGAGTTCAAACATTGGTGACTAATGCAATGTGTGCACATATTTGTATACTAGTGGTAACCCGTGCCTGCAAGGCACAGACGGTGGGCCAGCACGGGTGGGTTGGGCACCTTTGGCCCACCCTCACATTCAAGGTTTTTTTTTTTTTTTTTGGCCCCTCAGTAATAAATAATTAATGATATTGACGT
>Ga0116227_10012757_pt1 | contig 13537 bp, 11 predicted proteins | sample S1TSphgellanicum_FD_89693 | JGI IMG/M metagenome (GOLD analysis project Ga0116227, IMG submission 89693) | Host-associated microbial communities from peat moss isolated from Minnesota, USA - S1T2_Fb - Sphagnum magellanicum MG | ecosystem: Host-associated > Plants > Peat moss > Unclassified...
AGACTTGCCCAATGCCTGCCCCAACACCAGTACAAACAGTTCAATTATCCTGGAGCAGTTTGGGCGCCATTGATGATCATGGTATGTGTGTCAGCAGTTCTTTTTGCTGAAATAATGGTAGAATTGATCAAGCCCTTCCTCTGAAAGACAGCTCCAGCAACTGCCCTTCACATTGAAAGACTCTTCAAAAGTTTGCACTTCACGGAAAATCTGCGCTTCTCGGCACCCTGGTGCCCTTTTTGACCTCTTGGCTGAGCCCCTCAAGGGGCCTTTCGGCTCTTTTTTGCAACCTGCCTTGCTTACTTACCTCTTTGGGTGTGCAGTGTAGGGCACGGTTTGCCTGTTTTTGGTCTTTGGTTAATTTGACCTGGAAACGGACTTTCAGCTCATGTAGATAAAACACAGATCCAGTGTAAAATCTGTCCGACATGGGGTCGGCCTTATGGGCAATCAGAGTTCCGTTGTTGCTTTTATCGATTTTTCATAAATCACCTCCACATGTCACTGAATTGTAAAACCCTCAGACGAATTTATAGTGTATTTGCAGGTACATTTACAGGATGTAAGATGTTGTGTGCAAGAGATGTGCATCTCATTTTTTGAAACGCCCTCTACTTGTTTTCTCAAGTGCCCACTGTCACTTTTTCATTTTCCTCATGATTCCTACTGGGTATCATAAGAAATTTTCCTGAAACTAAAAAAAATGTCTTTGATGTTGATGTTCAGTAACAGCGTTGAAGCAGGGAGTTCCTGAAGTAAGCACCCCTTGCTGTGCCTCTGGCGACCACTTACTTCAAGAACTCCCTGCACAAATGATGTTACCCTACATATAGAGTGCATTTGATTCTCTTCTTCAACAAATCATGTACCCAGTAGATTTCACAGGTTGTTGAGGGGTCCCTGACTCCCCCACAATACGAAAGCCACGTACTATTTGCTGGCTGGCCACCCAAATGTCTCAGGTTAGAGTATCTCCAGCCGTGTTCAGTATATGATCTGCACAGTAAAATTTGAAGAAGACAAGTCAAAAATATGCCGGTTTGGCTCAGGAAAATGGTTTTGGGTCCGCATAATTGCAGAGTTTGCTGTGGATAGTAAATGGCACAGACACATTGTGCACCTGTAGGAAAGAGTGTAATAAATATGATCTGACTGCTGATAAGTGTTTCTAATTGCCCCATCGTACTGATTGGTCCAGGTGGTTTGGTATAAATGGTTCCCCACCTATTTGCCGTCCCAGTTTCAGTTTTATGGGTGAGGCTACAAATAAGTAAATAACCAAACTTGGATGTGAAAAATATTTTTGCAGAGTCACATATTGAGGATTTATACTGAGCTGAAAAACTAACTGAAAACAAAATATGGACGTCCGGTCATTTTCACTATTTTTTTGTCATTGAAAACCTCCAAAATCTTTTCAATTTTTAATTTTCAATTTTTAACTTTTTTTTTTGGAGAAATTTTGCTGATAAATAAAGCCTGGTACTGAGTGACCTCACTAGCTTTTCACATCACCAAAATCAAATCATCTGTTCTCTGTCAAAGCCCCATATTTGTGTGGTTGCAAATGGGTGCAGTAGGCCTTGCATTTGTAGCTGTTCTTTCTAGGTGGTTCAAGTACCGCCACCCAAAAGATCATATTCCTCACAACCCTCAACCAAGGATTTTTAAAAAAAATTGTGATGTTGCTGAAGGATTTAGAACTCAACTCATCATCCAGGCATACATTTAGCCAAAATTGGCAATATTCAAAATATGAAAGAAGAAAATCTTGAGCACCCTTTCATATTGTAAGCAAGTTTGACAAATTTTGACAAAAATATTAATTCCTTTTTTAGCATTTTTTTCTTTAAAAAAAGGGAATTTGCAATGAAATATTCTTCTTTTGCAAAATGAAGAAAATTTGCCACAAAAGAAATCTCTGACCACAACTTTGTGGCAATAAATTTTAAAGGAACACATTAGACATTGCCATAAAAAAACAATGAGACAAGGGATAGGCCAAGGATTACATTAGGAACTACAACATGCATTGTTAACCTTTACATATCCATTGTCCAATAACCTCCTAATAATCTTAATTTTGGTCACACAAAATGTGCACAAGAAAAGACACTAGAACCAGCAATGTTTGTAAAGTTCTTCATTTTCTTGAACCACTAGAATATAACCTTGGGTCATTTGACAATGCTACTTCTTCCTTCCCTATTGTTAAATCACACTAGATTGCTTGGCCATTCCTTGTCCCTTGTAGCTTCCAATACTCCTACAGATGCCAATATTTGAAACCTTAGTGGTGAGGTGCATTCAATCAATGCCTTGACTATTTATCCTTGCTCCCTTGCACATGATAAAGACCTCTTGAACAAACGGAACATTCACAAAATAAGAGGAACTCAATATGAAGAGTTGCAATTTTTTCCATAAAGGGACGAGCTCAGGGTGACACTGAAAATGTATATTGACATTAAACAAGATCTAAAACACATTTTTTCTCCAAACTTTGGTAATAAAATCTAAGTTTTTTTTCTTCGTTTTTGTTGTCATTATGACTATATTTTTTTATCAAATATTTCAGATGATGTGTAATTAATGTTTGGGTGTAACATTTGAAATTCATTTAAAACCCAAGGTAAAGAAAGGACCCAAAGGCAAGGTTATTTAAACCATAACCTCAATATGCAGATGATACTTGATAATGGTTTCTTGTGCTCTTCAATATCACTTTAACAATTTAAGCTGAACTCTATCACACATAATAAGCAAGGAATATCAATGTTAGTGCAACTAGAGGACAGGGTTCATTGACATGGCCTTATGACACATGGAATTTGTCACTCACCAACAATTCAGCTTTGATTGCAGAATCACCACTATTATACTTTTATTACCAATGCATCATTTGTTAAAAAAAGCAAATTTAATTCTTCAACAAAACCAAGTGGGCAACTTATGGAGGCCATGGCAACATGGCAAGTGATATTCCCCAGTTAATGAGCAGTAGTAGCATGCTCGGAATAGGTCAAAAGTTAGATCTTAATGTACCTTATTTGGAATCCAACTATTCATGTCTATTTGTGGATTTTCTTCTCCTCAACATAAAAATCAACATTCACATTAAATATGAAAAGATATAAATCATTTGTGAGCAATGTGTATAAACTTCTGGAAAGGTCAAAACAAACAATTGTGAACTTCTGAGCTTCCTGCACTGTTTAGAGTACATACCATCATTTCCCTCAAGAAAAGACTTCTTTGCGAAAACAAAAGAGCTATACCTATACATGTGTGGCAGGTATGAGTGGCAGAGTAACCCAATACCCGATCTTCACATGCAGGAAGAATCTAAATTCAGATGATGGATCTCATAAGAAGCCAAAATGACATTCATAAATTTACAATTTCGTGAACAAAGAAGGGGAAAAAATTTCAACTAAAATGAAGACAACTAAATTTACTCAACTGTGCATATGACTGGTACTCAAGCCACACAGGGACCAGAGGTATGGGGCCCCAGTACTTAACCTTTACTTCAGTGCACATGCCTATCCGTGTGGTTATGCTAATATCTGCCAATGTTTGCTCTGGGGTCCAGCTTTTCAGCAGCCAATAAGCAAACTGCCATGACTTTCTCCGTCATTGCACGAATAGGCAAATCAGTTTTTAGAATTCTAACTAGTGAACGCTAATTCCTTCCGGCAATCCCAGATTTATCACCCCTGCTAGATAAAACTACATCTGATACGGAGAACGATTCAGTGTGCTGAAAGGGTGACTGAGTTGGGAGAGGGTAAAGGATTCCTAACGAGCTCTGTGCGGCGCTGGTTTTGGGCCTGACAGTGCAGCCCTGCTGAGAACTGCGTCGTTCTGCCGCAGGGTTTAACAAAATTTTGCCGTTTTAAACTATGTGTCTGCATTAAATTTGAAAATTAAATGCCCCTCCTCAGTGCTTGATGGTATGCCAGTGGCTAATACTATGTCTCCTGCAGGGGAGGTCGCGGGGTTTCAATACCTGCGCCGGCAATGCAGAAACACTTGTCCAGAATATTGGCAATAAAGGGTTCATTCTTCACCTTTTTTGAAGAACTGAAGAACATTGAAAACCGGGTTGCGTGGTTTCTTGCAGAACTGTGCAAGGCCGAAAAAAGTGTGCAAAAAGACAAGGCAAACCAGGGCTGGACAGAGCTCGTTAGGGGGTGTTTAGCGCCTCACCTGGCATATGGGATCTTCTTAAACAAAATGAATATTCACAAAATAAAGGGAACTCAAGAGTTGCAATTTTTTCATAAAGGGGAGCTCAGGGTGACACTAAGAAAGTACACTGACATTAAACAAAATTTAAAGCTCAATTTTTCTCCCAACATTGGTAATAAAAACGAATTTAAACTTAAGTTTTAAATTTGATTTCAGTGGTGTTGTCACTGTAACTATTTAACGCATATTTCAAATCATGTGCAATTGATGATTGGATCTAACATTTGTAATTAATTCAGAACTTAATTTTAATGAAATTCGCTCGCTTTATGAGAAACAAATATTTAAGAATGAAAAAAAGTTTCATCTAAGAAGTTAGAACCAAAGGCAAGGTTATTTTAACAATAATTTCAATATACAGATGATACTTGGTAATGGTTTCTTGTGTTTTTCAATATCACTTAACAACTGAAGCTGAAACCTTATCACACATAATAAGCAGGTACACAAAGAAACAGTGTTGTTAGTGTGATTAGAGGACAAGGTTCATTGGCATGGCCCTATGACAGGTGGAATTTGTGGCTCACCAAATACTCACATATTGAGCCATGCCCACCGATTCAACTTTGATTGCAGAATCAGCATTATTATACTTGTGTTAAATGGATGATTTGTACAACAAAAATTTTAGAAATTCTTCAACAAAACCAAGTGGGCAAGCTATGGAGGTCATGGCAACATGGCAAATGATAATCCTCAGTTAATGAGCAATGGTAGCATGCTAGTAACGGGTCAAAAGGTAAAATTTCACAAATCTAAAATTTAGTTTACCTCCTTTTCTATCTAATTATGGATGTCTATCTATGAATTTTCTTCTCCTCAACATTAAAAAAGCAACATTCACATTGAATATTAAAAAATATGACTCATTTTTTTAGCAATGTTTATAAAGTTCTCGGAAAAGGTCAAAACACACAATTGTAAAATTCTGAGCTTCCTCCACGGTTTAGGGTAACCCCGTGATTTCCCCTCACAAAAACCTTCTTTTCGAGATATACCTATACATGCATGGCAGGTGTGAGTGGGAGAGTAACCCAGGACCCAATCTTCACATGCGGGAAGAATCTAAGTACAGACAATGTATCTCAAGAAGCCAAACTGAAATTCATAAAATTAATAATTTACTGAACTCTGCATATCATCTTCTTTCTTTCTTTCTTTCTTTTAATTTAACGTCAATACCCGGACCAGAGAGATCCATTTGACGACAATTACAAAGTTGACTTGATCAAAACACTCCTCGGTACTCACGCCACACAGGGACCGGCGGCATTTCGCACCAGTACTTCACCTTTACTTCAGTGCACATGCTTATCCATGTGGTCATGCGAATATCTCCCAATGTTTGCTGCTGGGCCGAGTTTTCTGCAACCAATAGGCAAACTGCCATGACTTTCTCCCTCATTCCAATTGCCCATCATAATCAATTCCAACCCCTCATCAATTCTCTCAATTCTAGGGCATCATGATGAGCAGCCCACTTGGAATTGATTCCACCCTATTGAGCATTTCACCTTGCAACTTGTAAGCCCATAAATCCCAACACCCACATCTACTCAACCAAGTCTTCAGGTCAAAGGTGCTAGACTTGTTCTTTTCCTCACAAACTTTACCACTACTTCACAGATTATATTTCTAGAAACAAAGACTATGTCAAGGATGGGATCAAATTCGAAACGATCAAATTGACCCAGCAGGGATGACTCAGTGGTATATAACCCTGTCTGGGACCATGGGACCTCAAAAAAAGTTTCTGGGTTCAAACCAGAAGTTTTTTTCCCTGGCAAATTATCATCAGATTTCTATTTTCTAATAACCCTGACTACCATTACAAAGGGAAAAGAGTGGGTTTTCCATTTTAAACCGCCTGAAAGGGGCAGAAACTTGTTTTTGTTGGGGGAGGGTGTCGTAACATTTATGTCTAATGGCTTGCAGTTTTAAGAGTTGTTTGAAATAATGTCGCCAACCTAGCGAAATGTGTCTAAATCCGCCTGGGGATGCTCGCCCCCCTTGGCTGCATCAGGAAATTGAAAACACAAACACTGAGGCCCGCTTAACACTAGGAGTGAGGGCCCAAAAAGTTGGGGCCAACTTTGAGCATTTTTGGGTTGCAAATTGGCCCCAAGTTACTAATAAGTTCTAGAACATTGATATCAGGATATTATTTAATGCTGGAACATTGGCCCCAAGGGTTGCAAATTGGCCTCACAAATATGATGGTATCCTTTTTCCAGCCTTGGGGCCAATAGAAGGCCATAAAGTTCAGCATTTTTTAGTACTTGGGACAGATTGAAAAGTTTTTTTCTATTTCAGCCTTGACTCCTAGTGTAAAGCCCTTGGGGCTGATTTCAACTTTTACACCAATAGGAATGCTGGATTTGGGTTGAACATTGGCCCCGACTCCTAGTGTAAAGCGGGCCTGATTCAAACCCACTGGTGTACAAGTGAAAGTTATGCTGGCCCCTCTGCCATTGAGCTTCACTTGGGGGTGCCAACAGGTTGTCAGCTTGGGTCTGCTGCTGTGCTTCAAAAACAGCAAAACAAAACAAAAGGACCAAATTGAACATTGCTGCCGAGAAACAGGGGATGGGGACAGGCCAAGGATCACCGCCTCAGCAGATAATGGCGTAATTTGTCAAATGCGCTATTTACATTCGGTTACCCACACATGCATGAAGCTTGCAAGTGTTTGTGGGGTCACTATTGAATGATCTAAAGCGTTGGACTCTAGGGCCACCCTTCTACATGTCCTTCTGATCTTCTTTGTCCATGGCCTCTTTCATTTGTCTATTCATTTCGCATGAGGAGGTGTTCCCTTCAAATCCTTGTAGTTCCGGGTTCCTTTTCATCCATGATTCCTTTCAAGAGGTCACACTACATTAGTACTTTGGGTCACTTCACATTTGTTCTCAGATGCTTGGTAAGAATATTTGTTTGAATTGGGAATATTGACCTTAATTGTCACCAAATTTGTTTCCTAATCATATGAAACTTTGGCATCTTTCGATCACGGTTTATTTAACATGGTATAAGTCACATTCAACAAAGGCATGATTGTGAAAGTGACCACATAAGATATTCCATATGTGAATAACTTGAAAGTTTTTTATCAAACCTACTTGTTTAATTGTGGTTTGATGTCCCATTCAAAGGTTGTATGGTTTGGATAACAATAGTCCCAATTCATGCCTTAATTCATTTATCATGATGTTCACATTACATCAAGCAAAATATCCTCTAGAAATTTTTTATCCCGATCTACAATGGTATCATAGCCATATAATGATCAATAGCTATAAGAGCTATTGTTAGTTTTGAACAATTTGATGGTGTACTTAGATAATCTATTAGAAGTTGTAATTAAAGTTGCATTTACAAAGCGCTTTAGATTGGGTGCTAATGGTAAGAACTACCATAGAATTCTAGAATATGTTTATTCTTTAATATTTGTTACTTTAAGGTCTTTGAAGAATTATATCTAGGTAAGGATTCTTGATGTTTCTATTGGTGTAAAATTGGAATGTTTAACGAAAAGTGATTTTTTAACATACAATAAATTGCCCAATAGGTTTTTGGTTGAGATTGTTGTTAAAATAACAATTTTGATTAATTATATTTTTGAGTAGCTATATAAAAACTAGTTTTAGAAAAATGCAACTGAAAAAAATGTTTAAAATACTTATTGAAATAAGTTATAAAACTATTAAAAATACCTATTGAAAGTAATTACAAACAACTAAAATGGATAACTTTACTACCGAACTTTATTTTACTCAAAAATTAAAAAACCAAATCAACTCTAATTGGTGTTATTGATATAAAATTGGAAAGCTCTTTCCAAGGGTTAACTATTGAACCTTTAAAAACATTCAATTTGGAGTTTGTTTGAAAAAGTTATTAATTTCCAAAGTTTCTTAACTAAAATATTGATCAGCACCATTTTGAAAGAATGGCTTTACCACTTTGGCAAGGGGACCAACCTAGTGACTTGTGGATGGTGACAAATTTTTGAAATACATTCAACATTTGGTAAAGATATTGACCAACCTTCAATCATGCTTGTTAAAGGGGTTGGATGTTTATATGATTTTAGATGAATAAGCATTTAAAATAGGGACTAATCAGGGAACTTTGTTAGTTTGAATTTTGAATTCTTGTTGGTTTGGAATCATAATGAGGAGACTTGGGAATGTCCAAAGGGGGAGGTTCTAGAAAAAAAAAACATTTTTAGACACATAGTTTTGGGAAGAGTAAAAGGGGATGTAGGTACTTGTAGTAGAAAACCACATATTTTGTTTTGACATACCATAGATTTTATTTGTTGTTTTGATTTTCATTTTTAAAAAACATGGGATTCTACTATAATTTTGATCCATGTTTTTAATAATACAAATAAGCACATACTTTTGTAGTGAATTCTATGTTTATATCATTGTGTGAATTTTTTATAATATCAAAAAATGATGAAATGAATTATAATATTGTTTCTAGAGTTTTTTACAACGTATTCTAAAGTGTAGATTTTGGTTATATGAAATAACCATGAATTTGTGTTTTAATGAATGACAATGTTAAATGTGTTGAAAATTAAGGCAGAATTAATGGATGTATGCATGTGAAGTGCAAATTTGTTGTTATAGTAATGTGGAATAATTTTATAGGAATTAAATTTCATTTTTACCATTTGGTGACCATCTTGTGGGGAATGTTTTTTTTTCTTTTATAGTAATGAGAAGGTTTTTTACAATCTATTATATTATAGATGAAAATGTTCAGATGAATAATGTTGTTTTTTCAATTCAAAATTTAAATGGGTATGTTAGAAAATATTAGAGGTCTAAGCATTGACGCCATAACAAATGCAAAACGATTTACAAATTCTAAAGATGAAGAATTTTGAATCAAAATGAATCAAATGGTGGCCCAAAATTTATAACAACAATTGGACTTAGAGGCAAATTGGCAAGTTATTGAAAAACAAACAAAAGACAATCTTGAAAATGGAAAGGAGTATGTAGGGCTTGTAGAAATCCCATATTGGAATCTAGTGTTGGACAAATGGGTTATGAAAACATAGGAAAGACCTGCAAGGCATAGGTTGTTTCTACCACAAGAGGTGGTATGATGTGAAATATGGATTGGGGACTTTAAAAAAAAACACAATTATAGACGACAATTTCTAAGAAAAGAAATGCAATCGATTACTCACCCAAATGAGTGGGTGCAATATATTTATTAGCCACATTCTATGGTTCAAAGTTGAAGAGATCAAGATGGAACATGGATTGTTGCAATACGTGATCAACTGCAAGAAATTTCAAGTCCAAAGTTGGTAACTAACCGAAGAAGGGATGTTACAAGAGGTATACAACCCAAGTTTGTGTATTAGTCTGGATCTCTATATTACTATGAACCAATGGAAAATTAGGAGGTGGAAGAAAACACCAATATCGATGTGGTTGTGGAAATTAAGGATAATTGCCTATGATCATCCGAGTATGCAAAAGCACATGTGAATGTGTTGGATGAAGTACCATAATCATACTCACATCAAGGGAATCTAAAATTGGATCAAACAAGGTACACAGCCAAAACATGAAATCATGAATTTGTGGATTTAGAGATGGTCATATTACTTCCTATAGTCCAAAATAAATTGAAAGGCATGGAGTTGGGAAGCCAATTAGGACCATAGAGTCGATAGATTCGTCCATCCATTCAAACCAAGAGCAAAGAACCAGAGGTGTATTCACATCCACATTTTGCACCACAAAGCATACCAATGGGTAACCATTGAATGGAACATTGTCACCTTCCAATCAACAAAATTTCACCAATTGTGTCAAAAACGACAGTTGTTGAAACCCAAAGACAACCTATTGGAATAGTAATTACCCCATCACTTAATGCTGGTATAACAACCACATGAGTTGAAATGGTTATTGCGCCACCATGGATGTTGTAAGGAGTATTAATTAGATCTGCAACAAAATTGGGTAGTGGATCGGGTGGAGCCTCAATAGGAAGGAAACTGAATGGGAGTTCGACATTACCAATAACAACTACTGGAGTTATTAGGACACCTTAGATGGTGTTTACCAATCAAATAATGACTATTCATGTGAATAGGACTGCAGATTGACCACTAATGAACTCAATGGATGTTGGAAGGTACAAAAATGTAAATGCAATGAATCCAAGAGAAGGATATCAAGAACCATTTGCTATAACTACACCAATTTTTTTTATCATAGATATGGCCATTATGTTAGGCCAAACAAGGTAGCTCTTAAGTATCATGATTTCAAAAAAAAATGTTGATTCAGATATTCATGTCAAAGTGTTCAATTTTATAGTAAAAGGAAATGCAAAGACTTCTAAATAATATATCATCAATGCATTTAGCTATATGCTAAGAAATACAACATCAAACTAATGTCATAATTACATGTTAGAATTCCCTGACTATATTTTTTTGGAACTTACACAAGCATTTTGCAAACGTCATCAGAAGACTTAGAATGATGAACAAATATACATGGAATTGAAGAATATGAAGCAGGAAGAGACTGAGAATGTGCACATTTACTATGAATGGATTCAAAAGTTGGCTAATGGTTTACAACTACCAACCACAAATAGTTTTCTGACCATTATGTTTAAAGCGGATTTGTAATCATACTTCAGAATTGTAACTACAGGGATGAAGCAATCAATACTAGAACAAAATAAAAAGGCGACAATGTTGTGTGAAAAAGGCATGACTATTGTAGAAACAAGGAGTGCACTTTCAGTACCAAACAAGCAGCACCAATGAAAACACAGAGTAATACAAGGAAGACTGACAAACATTGCACAAAATGTGGGATGATGAATCACAATGTGGAGACATGTAAAAAGAAGAAAAAACAAACCATAGTGGTACCATAGAAACAACACAACCAAGTCAAAAACCACAAAAGACATTTTCATATGCATGCCACATCCATGGTTTAAATGGACATAAAATGATAGATTGTCCAAAGTTTGTTGAGATGTAGAAAATGTTTCATGGGAAATATGTGGTAGTAGTAAAGGCTCAACCTGTTACTAAGACAAAAATAGTCACTATAGATGTGAATGTGGTGGATGTTAATGTTATCACAGGAAGTAAAGTAACTAAAGAATAGTTGTTCAAGGATAAAGAGCCAAAAAAATTAAAAAATGTTGTTGATTAGGAGAAAGAATAACGGTTTTAAAAAGACAATGGTGGAAACAATTCAACAAATTTAGAAAACACAAACCTAGACAAAAGGGCCATCCACATCCATGGATGGAACACAACCTGGCCAGGTATGTTAAATACTAGTCCCGTGGAAGAATATAAATCTTAGGAAGTAGTGAATTCATAAGATAAACTAATCATAGTAGAAAAGATTTTTCTAGACATTGATAAGTAGATGCTAAAAACAAGTTATATTTTGAGCTTGGGACATTTGCTTAAAATAGCTCCGGACTAAAGATATATCTTTCACAAAAATTAAAACTAGAAAAAACTCAGAATGTAAGTAAAACAACCACAAATAAACAAGTTGGTCTTTTAGTATAGAGATAGGGACAATTATTGTAGCAATAGATAATCATATGACAATTATTCAAGTACAAATTGAGAAGAATACAATAAAGGATGTGTTGTTGGATGGAGGTTTTGGAGTTAATATTATCATAGAACAATTGAGTTGAGATTAAGGTTGGGGTTTCCAAAGCCTAAACATGCACCATATAATTTGAAGAAGGCAAATCAAACAACCACAAAACTAGTGGGTTGATTAAAGATTTGAAGATATATGTTCATGGCATTCCTTACATAACTATGTTTACTATACTTCAAAATAGTGTGGTAGATTTTGGTTATTCCATGTTGTTAGGGAGACCATGGTTGAGGGATGCTAAAGTGGCACATGATTGGGGGAGTAACACTATTACTATACAAGGGGATGGGATAGTTAGTACAATTATAGTCACCTAAAGTTATTAGGGGTTTTTAGCAACTTCATAAAGAATGATGAATGCGCTTGGTGCGTGGAGGGGTTATTTCCTTTTATGAAGTGCGTTCTTGGTGAATAAGGTGTTGGGTTAGTTCTTTTTTTCAACAAAAAGCTGGTAACCATAGTTTTAAAAACTTTGTTGCGTAATTAAGGGTGAAAAATCTCTAGAAGGTTGGGGGTAGAAGTAGACACCATAATTTGCAATGTTTAGCACAACATTGGTTTTGTTATAATATTTAGTGAGTAACAAGGATGTTAGAAATTCTTGAAACACTTGAAGGGATGTTAATGAAGGGTCTAATAGAGATAGAACATTTTCAAGCCGTATGAACATAAGGTTAATTCCAAACAACTTAACAATTGAATAGATAGTGTGATAGTGTGCCAATGGTAACAAGAATTTCATAACGACTAAAACGTTTATTTAGAATAGGGATAAGCTCAGCAAGGAGTTACAAGTACATGTAAAATCTTGGGCCATGCCATAGTGTTCATTCATAACTACAGGAAATCTAAGATGCGTCAAATGGTGCGAACTAGATAGTCCACCTTGCTATTAGAAGGTAGTTGACAAATTGGACCGCACAACCAACAATAATGTCCAATGCTGAGAACTAAAGACCATGCGAAGATAGAAATATCTTCAGTTTCGTAATAACCTTCACAAACGGTTTCAAATTCGTCACCAGAAGTGGGGTTGACTTGTAACAAGATCATCAGGGTGCGAAAGTTCGAAAAAATACGATAGTACCATGCTCAAGGGGGTTCAACTTCAAGACGAATACGCACCTCTCGAAGCTCGGGTTCTTCATCACAAGGATGCTATGTTAGGGTCAGATCCAAATATGATTCCGGAGGCGATTCTTCATTCGTTTATGTGACTTGGGGCCCGTAAGATGTGACCATGCGCGACAGCATAATTTCAAGGAGAGGAAAAAGGTCAGATCTTCAATCAAAATCAAATCGATAATGAAGGTGTGAAGGATTTATTACATTGAGGTGCGTAGTCGTAATTTACAAATCGAGGAAAAGGAAAGAAAGACATGAGTAACGGCTTAGAACAATGGTAAAGTAAAACTGTAAGGTCAAAGGAAAAAATTGAAGGTTTAAGTAAAGTTTGTTAGGGGGAAAGTGAAAAGAGATGAAAAGGTGTTTTTCCTTCACCTTCCATTGGCCACCAAGCTTGGAACATTCCATTGGCCACCAAGCATGGAACCTTCCATTGGCCACCAAACTTGGAACATTCCATTGGCCAC
>Ga0116227_10012758_pt1 | contig 13536 bp, 12 predicted proteins | sample S1TSphgellanicum_FD_89693 | JGI IMG/M metagenome (GOLD analysis project Ga0116227, IMG submission 89693) | Host-associated microbial communities from peat moss isolated from Minnesota, USA - S1T2_Fb - Sphagnum magellanicum MG | ecosystem: Host-associated > Plants > Peat moss > Unclassified...
CAGGGATAGAGACGGGCAAGGTCCGACACCGCGGTGGTTATGCGCAAAAATTCCGGCGCTTCGTCCGGCGCAGCCATGAAATTTCAGGCGGGGTCGGGAGTCACCGCGGCGATGGCGGACCATTCGTCCCGGTAGATTTTGAAAAGCTGGTCTATTCCGCTAGTGGTAATCACTTCCTCCACGGCCGGCACCGGCGAAAGCAGAACAACCTTGCCTTTCTTGCTAAGAACCGCCTTGCCGCCAAGCACAATGCTGCGCAAGCCAAGCGAGGCGATGAACGTCACGGCCGAGAGATCGATCACCACATTGCGCTTGCTGCCGCCGACAATGCTCATCGGCATATCAATCTGCGCGGCACCGGCAATGTCAATCCGGCCGGAAAGAACCACCTTGGTAATGCCCCCCTCAAGGTCCTCGATAACAATCGGCATGGCGAAACTCCGCTGCGCGGGCCGGGTATCGGCCAGCAATTATGACAATGAATGGCAGAGCCTGTGCTGCCTTACAAGGTGCGGATTGGCCGATGCCCGCACCGGAATTGCTGGATTTCCGTGACGTTTTCGTGGCAGAACCGTTGCAGTATGCAGGAGCGGGGCAGGCAGCATGACCGGACCGGATGAGGATGGCGCTGAGCGCACCATGGTCGGCACCTCGTTCGCCGCCGAGGCGCCGGTTGAGCAATATGTGCATTTGATCAGCTTTTCGGATGCCGGTTCGCCGGTCCGGGTAACAATCGGGCCGGAGGGTGCGACCATCGGCCGCACGGCGCCGAGCGATATCGTGATCGCCAGCCCCGAAATTTCCCGCCGGCACTGCCGGATCGAGCTGCATGGGGACATCGCGATCCTTTCCGACCTTGGCTCGACCAACGGCACGTTTATCGAAGGTGCCAGGCTGGAACGCGCGACCAGGCTCGTGAGCGGCGCAAAATTTACACTTGGCACATTTGCGCTGCGTTACGACCGGCGGGAGCTTCAAGAGGTTGCGGAGGAAAACGAGCTGACTGCTGACCTCAAACGCGCCGAGGATTACGTCCGCGCGATTCTGCCGCGGCCGATTTCCGAGGGGCCGGTGCGCGCGGAATGGTGCTTCGTGCCCTCCGCCAAGCTGGGCGGCGATGCGTTTGGCTATCAATATCTGAACGAATCGGTTTTCACCGGGTTTTTGCTGGATGTTTCCGGTCACGGCATCGGCTCGGCCATGCACGCGGCGAATGTCGCGAATGTACTGCGCCGCCGCGCCTTGCCGGGGGTAAACTTCACTGATCCCGCTTCGGTGGCGGCCGGCTTGAACGAGGTGTTCCCGATGGAGGAACATAACGGGCTGATGTTAACAGTCTGGTATTTTGCCTATCACCTCCCGTCCCGCCAGTTGCGTTTCTGCGCGGCGGGCCATCACCCGTCCTATCTGGTAACGCCAGAAGCGCCAACGCCGGCGCCGCTATGGCTCCGCGGCCCCGCGATCGGAATGCTGCCGTTCGGCACATGGACAAACGGCACGGCGGAAATGCCACCCGGTGCGCGGATGTTTGTTTTCAGCGATGGCGCGTTCGAAATCGTAACGGCAGCCGGCCAGCAATGGGGGCTGGAAGATTTTCGCGAAATTCTGCTCCGCCCGCCCGCGCCGCAGGTTGCTGAACCAGAACGAATTTACCGCGAAGTAAAAGCGGCGGCGCGCCCAGGGGCCCTGGATGATGATTTTTCCGTGTTGATTGTGCAGTTTGAATGATGCCGCTGGCCTCAGCGTAAAACTTCGTCATTGCGAGCCGGTCCCGCGAAAGCGGGGCCGGCGCGGCAATCCATCTTTCTTTTGAAGGTCCGTATCAAACAATCTTCGCCTCAAACGGCGGCAAATAATCTGGCGCGTCAAACTCCAACACCCACAAGTCCGGGTCATATCGCAGCTGCTTGGCGACATAAGCATCAGCTTCCGTCTCCTCGACCGGCAGCGCCCCGGTCCCGCGCAACCAGGCTGCGTTGCCATCCCCATCCCGTATCTGCGTCAGCACCATCATCCCCGCATGTCCCCGCAGGAGAAGAAGAACACCGCCCGCATCAGCGTCCCCCTTGCGGATCACCACGCCATACCGGCCATCCGCCTGTCCAAGCCGCAATGCCGCCTGCACCCAGAATCCGGCCTTGATCCGCTCACCACTCATGCTACGGCATATCCTTACATCGGTTTAACATTGGCTCCGAGGAGACATCGACATGCGTCACCTGCTTCGCTTCGCACCCGTTCTCGCCGCCTGCCTCGTTTGCGCCGCCCCCCTCGCCCGCGCCGCCGACCAGGTGACGTTCGGGCTGGATTGGGTGGCCGAGCCTGAGTATGGCGGGTATTACCAGGCGCTGGCTACCGGCATTTACAAAAAATACGGTCTGGATGTGACGATCGAGGAAGGCGGCCCGCAGGTGAACAATGCGGAGCTGCTGGTGGCCGGCAAGCTGACGTTCGACATCACCTCCAACTCCTTTCTGGCGCTGAATTTCGTCCAACAGGACATCCCGTTCGAGGCTGTGGCCGCCGGCTTCCAGAAAGACCCGGATATTTTAATGGCCCATACCGGCCGCGGCGATGACACGTTTGAGGAGCTGAAGGGCAAGCCGATCGAGGTAAGTGACGATACAAAGGCAAGCTGGTGGATTTATCTGAAGGCCAAGTATGGGTACACCGATAGCCAACTTCGCCCCTACGGCTTCAGCCTAACGCCGTTTTTCACCAACCCCGATACCATCCAAGAAGCCTACGTGACCTCCGAACCGTATCTGGTAAAACAGCAGACCGGCCAAATGCCGGTGGTGCTGATGATCTCGGATGCCGGGTTCGACGGCTATGCAAGCCTGATCGCAACCAGCAAAAAACTAGTGGCGACCGACCCTGGCCTGGTGCAGCGGTTCATCGATGCGTCGACGGAAGGCTGGTATTCCTTCCTGTACGGCAACCCCGCCCCGGCATTCGCGGCCATTCAAAAAGCCAATCCGGATATGACAACCGGCCTGCTGCATTACGGCTACGACCAACTGAAAGCCCGCGGCGTGGTCGATTCCGGCGATGCGAAGGAATATGGGATCTACGCCATGACGGACGCGCGCTGGAAAAAATTCTTCGACCAGATGGCGGCAACCGGGCTCTACGATCCGAACATGGATTACAAGGCCGGCTACACGCTGCAATTCGTCGACAAAGGGTTTGGCAAACCGAAAGGATGATGAATTTAAGCCGGGTTTCCAAAAAATTTCTAAATGGCACCGTAGCACTTGAAGACATCACCACCACCATCGGCGGCGGCGAATTCGTGGCACTTCTGGGGCCTTCCGGCTGCGGCAAATCCACGCTTCTCCGGTTGATGGCGGGGCTGGAGGCGCCAAGCAGCGGCGAAATCGCCTGGGCGGATGGGCCGCCGAAGCCGGGGGAAATCGGCTTCGTGTTTCAGGACGCAACCTTAATGCCCTGGGCGAGTGCGGAGAAAAATGTTTTGCTCCCGCTAAAACTCCGCGGGTACACCGGGGCGGCCGCAAAAGCCCAGGTAGCGGCAGCACTTTTGCAGGTTGGGCTGCAAGATTTTGCCGGCGCCAAGCCGTCAGCCCTTTCCGGCGGCATGCGCATGCGTGTCTCCATCGCCCGGGCGCTGGTGAGCGAGCCAAAACTGCTGCTGATGGATGAACCCTTCGCCGCACTGGATGAATTCACCCGCCACAAATTGCAGGAAGATTTGCGGGCGTTGCAGCTTCGCGATGGCAAAACCGTGGTGTTCGTCACGCATTCGATTTACGAGGCCGCGTTCTTGGCTAGCCGCATACTGGTGATGTCGCCGCGTCCGGGCCGCATTGCCGCGAATATTGCAAGCACGGTAGCGGATGGGCCGGACCGCCGCACGGCGCCGGACTACACCGCGCTGGTGAAGGAAATCACCGGCGTGCTGCGCGCGGCGATGGCGGCATGAACAAAACGGTTGAGCGGATAGCTCCGTTTTTGTTCGGTGTGCTAGCACTTGGCCTATGGCAGGGCGCGGTCTGGGGCCTACAAGTGCCCAATTACGTGCTGCCAGGCCCGGTGGCGATTGTGCAAGCCTATGCAGGTGACTACGCAGTGCTGAATTCCGCCCTGGTTTCAACCTTGACCGTTACGCTCGCGGCCCTTGCCGCCTCCGCCGCGCTGGGCGTGCTGCTGGCGTTGGCGATGGCCGCCAGCACGCTGGTCCGCGCGGCGATTCAGCCCTGGGCGGTGATCCTGCAAGTCACACCGGTGGTGGCAATCGCGCCGCTCATCATCATCTGGGTCAACCAGCCGTTTATGGCGCTGGTTGTCTGCGCAACGGTGGTGGCGTTTTTCCCCGTGCTCTCCAACACCGCGGCCGGCCTGGCGGCCACCCCGGCGGATTTGCTGGATCTGTTCCGCCTGAATGGCGCAACCAGGCTGCAAACGCTGTTTCTCCTCCGCCTGCCCGCCGCCCTGCCGTATTTTCTCGCCGGCTTGCGCATCTCCGGCACGCTGGCGCTGGTGGGCGCGGTGGTGGCGGAATTCGTCGCCGGCTCCGGCGGCTTCGCCTCCGGCCTCGCCTTCCGGATTCTTGAGGCCGGGTATCGGCTGGAAATCCCACGCATGTTCGCCGCACTCATGCTGCTGGCCTTTGCCGGCGTGGCGATTTACACGGCACTTGGATTGTTGTCGCATCTCATGTTGCGGCGTCGCGATAACTGAACCGGAGGACAAGAATGCCCGCAAAGCCCAAGCCCACCCCCGCGCCAAAACCGGAATTCACCGTGATCGCGGGAAAAAAACTCACCAAGGGCCAACTAGCCTACGAGCAGGAGCGCGCCAAGCAAGCAGGCAAATCCCTCGATGACTGGATGAAAGCCAAGGTAAAGGCCGAAGCCGCCGAAGCCAAAAAATCAGCCCCCAAGCCAGCCAAGAAGCCAGGCCTGATTTCCCGGCTGCTGGACAAGGCGCATAAGCCGCTTTGATGATTGCGGCGCACTCTGATTGGAGTGTTGATAAGCGCAAGCGCTGGGTGACGATTGGCCGGACTTACCGCAAGGGCTGGATCGTCGATGCGCCACATCCAACCGGGGACGTGGCAAGTATTTTGCAGCGCCTGGCCGCGGCATCCGCCGGCGAACCTGTTTTGTTCGGAATCGACTGCCCAATCGGGCTGCCCCGCGCCTATGGCGAACAAGTTGTGGGCGCTACAACCTTTCCTGACTTCCTGAAAGCGTTACCGTTGGACGCTTCGTTTTTTCAGGTTGCCCGAACACTGGACGAGGTGTCGATACATCGTCCGTTCTTCCCGGCGGGGACCATATCTGGGAAGGGCTACAAAGAGGCTTTGGCCAAAGCTCTGAACTTGCCCAATACGGCCGCAATGTCGCGCCAGGTTGATCTGAAAACCGCCGACCGTCCCGCGGCCGGCCAGCTTTTCTGGACATTGGGCGCCAACCAATGCGGCAAGGCGGCACTGGCGGCATGGCGCGACCTGCTGATACCGGCGCTGAAACAGCCGCACGTGAAACTTTGGCCGTTTGATGGAAAATTGTCCGATTTGCTTGTTCCAGGCCAAACGGTCATTGCGGAAACTTATCCGGCGGAGGCGATGCGTCAGGTGGGTCTGAAGCTGACCGGCAGCAAGCGAAGCCAACAGAGCCGCGGGAGCTTGGCATCCGAGATTTGTGCCGTGATGAGCAAGTTCCGCATCAATCCTTCGCCTGAGTTGCGCAGTGAGATAGAGACTGGATTTGGACCCAAGCCATCCGGAGAGGATGCGTTCGACAGTTTTGTCGGCGCCCTCGGTATGATCAACGTGATCAACGAAAACCGCAGCGACGGCGCGCCCGATCCGATCGACGGCTGGGAAGGCTGGGTGCTCGGCCAGAAAGTTTAAAGTCGTGGATGTCGGGCGCCGCGTTAGCGGCCTTTGCCCGCATGACGGGGTGTGGCCGACGGGTCAGGCAGCAAACCTCTCGGTGTCATTCCCTATTTTATGTAGCCGATGACCTTGTCGATGAGCCCGGCGAGCCCGGCGGCGGCCTTAAACGCGGTTTTGATATTGGTCAGGGTGGTGACAAAACCCTTTGCCTGGGCCGTTACGGCTTTGAAGGGATCGGTTTGCGGGACATACGGGGCATTATTAAGCAGGTTTGTCTCGATGGCGTCGATTTCCGCCTGGATATTATATTGGGCGTTGATGAGATCGGCATTGCCGGGGTTGCTAATGAGCTGGGCGGAAATCGCGTCACTGGCGGCTTCAAGGTCGGCTACGGCTTCGGAACTGGCTGGCATGGCGGCCTCATTTCGCTGGGGTTGGGGTGGCGGTGGCGCCCTGCGCGCTTTCAAAAGCCTGCTTGGCGAAGTCGGCGGCAGACAGAGTCTGGCCGGCCGCCAGGGCGTCGTTGGCATTGGTCAGCGCGGTCATGGCGTCTGCAACGTCCTTGCCCTTGGTGACAAGCACGGGATGCCAGTCTTGCCATGTCATGAAGACGGAGAAACGCGCGGCGGGGCCGGCATTGGGATCGGTGTACGCGTTTGACAGCATCGCCATCATGTCGTCGTTCTGTATTTTGCCCAGCCCGGAGGCAAAATGTTGGGTTTCGATGTAGTCGTTGTCCTGCGCGATCATGTTGGCGATGGCGGCGATGGGGTCATGGGCATTTTTGGCCAGGCCCTGCAATTCGGTGGCGGTGACGTTGTTGACGATGACGTTGCCGAGATCCGTGACCGCGGTCTGGACGGCGCCCTGATTCACGGGGATTTTGCTGCCCGTGGCTTTTTCCAGCAGGTCCGGTATGTTTTTGGTGGTATTATTGACGGATTTGACGTCATCGGCGATCCAGCTGCCGCCGGCAGCGGCGGTGATGGCGTCGACCTCCTTGGCGTAATTCTGCAGCTGGGTCATGACGGCGAGGCGGACGGCCTTGGCGTGCGAGAAATCGTCATGCGCGGCCAGTTTTGTCTTAATATCGTCGAAACTGCCGACATGCGCGACGTAGGCGGTTCCGGCTAGAGCCAGGTGGCTGGCATTCGAAGCCGCCTGTATCTGGTCGAAATAGTCCGATTCAGCCTGCGTCAGCGCATTGGCGGCGGCAACAAAATTTTGCGCCGGCGCAGCGGAAGGCGCGGTCTGGCAGCCGGCCAGGGCAAGCAGAAGTGCCACGGCGGGTAGAGTGTGGTGCATTTTGCCTCCCTCGGCGGTTTGCCTGGCCGCGATGCCGGACATTTCGTTCCGGCGACAATGGCGCGGATTCGTTGCGGTAGCAAATGTTTTTTCGTGATGCTGGGCGTCAGTCTCCGGGCCGGCTGGTCTCGGCACCCGCCAGCGCCTTGCTCCGGCGCCTGGCTGGCTTCGCCGCGGCGGTTCCGTCTGGGGCGCAGTCGCTCATCAGCCGGCCAATTCTGGTTGAAAAATCGCCCCAGAATAAATCCGCCGGGCTCGGGCGGGCCAACAGAAAGCCCTGAACCTGGTCGGCGTCCCGCGCCAGAATTTCGGCCAGTTGCAGGCGCGTTTCCACACCCTCCACCGTGACCGAAAGGCCGAGCGTGTGGCCGAGATTGATGATGGCGCTCACAATCGTCCCGGCTTCGTCGCTTTCCCCCAGATCCGGCACGAAAGACCGGTCAATCTTGATTTTATCGAACCGGAACAGCCGCAGATAATTCAGGCTGGAATAACCGGTGCCGAAATCATCCAGCACCAGGCGCACCCCAAGAACCCGCAGTTGCGACAGCATTTTCATCGCGCGGTCAGGATCCTCGATCAGGACGGTCTCGGTGATTTCAAGCTCCAGCCGGGCGGCATCGAGCCCGCTTGCGGCCAGCGCCTGCGCCACGGTGCCCGGCAATCCGGCCTGCCGGAACTGGCTGGAGGAGACATTGACCGCGAGTTTCAGCGGCGCCGGCCAGGCCGCGGCATCCACGCAGGCACGCTGGATCACCCAATGGTCGATCTTCGTGATCAGCCCGGTCTGTTCGGCCAGCGGGATGAACTGCCCGGCACTCATCATGCCGCGCGCCTTGTTGTTCCAGCGCAGCAAAGCCTCAAATCCATCAAGCTGATGCGTTCGGCAGTTAATCAGTGGCTGGTAGTGCAGCACCAATTCACCGCGCTCCACGGCCACGCTCAATTCCTGTTCCAGCTGGCGGCGCTCGCGCTGATTTTCATCCATCAGCGAATCGAAAAACTGTAGAGCGCCGCGGCCCGAGGCTTTGGCAAGGTACATCGCCATATCGGCCGCGCGCATCAGGGATTCGGGGTCCTGACCGTCCTGCGGATACAAGGCAGCACCAATTGACACGCCGATGCAGACATCCCGGCCATCCAGATTGACGGGCTGCTCGATGCTCCGGATCACCCGGTCCGCGAAGATCTTAACATCCTCGGCCGATTGCACATTGGCAATGACCATCACAAACTCGTCGCCGCCGAGCCGGGCCACCGCGTCGCTCTCGCGGGTCTGCGCCCGCAGGCGACGTGCCACCTCAACCAGCACCTCGTCGCCGGCGGCGTGGCCCAGCAAATCGTTAACGGGTTTGAAACGGTCGAGATCGAGATACAGAACGGCCGCCCCGGTGCCGGCCATCGTCGCCAGTTTCAGAGCCTTCTGCAACTTATCCAGCAGCAGGCTTCGGCCCGGCAGATCGGTCAAAATGTCATGATGCGCGAGATGGCGGATCAGCGCATCGCTGCGCTTGCGGTCCGACAGGTCGCGCAGAATCATGACGGTTGCCGGGGCGTGGCGAAATGCGATCGTCTGCGAGGTGATTTCCACCGGCACGTGTTTGCCGGCACCGGTGATAACCTGCATCTCCTCCGGCCAGACATGGGGGCTTTGCCGCAGCGTCTGGCGCAGCAGGGTCGCGGCGCTGTCCGCCGCGAACAGGGTCGCCAACGCCCGGCCGGCAAGCCGCTCGGCCGGCGCGCCCAGCAATTTTCCCGCCGCCGCGTTCGCCTGCAGGATGTTGCCGTCGCGATGAATAATCAGCGCCTCGCGGGCCAGGTTGTTCATCAGCGTCAGCCTCTGGTCTTCCTGCGCCGCGCGCCGGGCCAGAACCTGCTCCATCAAAAGTGCCGCGAGACAGATGACCAGCACGACAAGGCTGCTCGATGCCACGATGACGGCAAGCGAGGACGTGCCCATAATAATGGCGGATGTCGGCGCTGCGGGCGCGCAAGGCGTGATCCGCAGCGCCGCCATGCCGGTGAAGTGCAGCCCGCAAATTGCGAGGGTGAGCCAAAGCGCGACTTCCAGCCGCCGCCCGGTGCCGTGTTTGCTGTCCAACCGGGCGAGTGCCGCGGCCGCCATCGCAATACCGATGCCGATCGAGGCCCAGACTTCCGCGCTGTTCAATGTCATATAGCCGGGCATGCGCATGGCCGCGACCCCGGTGTAATGCATCCCGCCGATCGATAAGCCCAGAATAATGCCGCCCAGCAGCGCGCCAACCCAGCGCGCCGGCGCCAGGAACCAGGCGGTCAGCCCCAGCATCCCGCCAACCGCCGCGATGATGACGGAATTGATCGTTTCCGGCAGGCTATACGCCACATCCATGCCGGGGTGAAACGCCAGCATGGCGAGGAAATGCGTGGCCCAGACGGCCAGACCGAATGTCAGGGCGGCGGCGAGCAGCCAGAACGGCGCCTGGATTTTCGCGGCCTCGCGCAGCCGCGCCAGCAGATTGACGACGGTGAAGCAGCCAATGCCGCTGACGCAGAAGGCCACGGCGACCAGAGACAAGTCATGCTCATGGATCAGCCGGCCGGCGGCCGCGATACCGAAACTCATCCCAAAATGACCGGAAAATGGCTCACATCAGCTCCTTCGGCCGACACTGACAACCTACAGTAGCCGCAATCGCGGCAAAACGCGAGCGAAGTCGCGCCGTTACCAGGTGTCGATAAACCTGCCGGCCTCCCGCGCGGCCGGTTTCGCGGCGCTTAAAGCCCGGCTGATCCAGCTTCGCGTCTCCGCCGGGTCGATCACCGCGTCGATTTCCAGATAGGACGCCATGTTGATGGCCTTGCCTTCCGCGTAAAGTTTACCCACCAGCGTTTCGAACAACGCCTGCCGGGCGCCAGCGTCGGCCTCGGCATCCAATTCGCGCTTATAGCCAAGCCGCACCGCACCTTCGAGGCCCATGCCGCCAAACTCGCCGCTCGGCCAGGCGGCGGTGAACACCGGCTCATGGAAGCCGCCGCCGGCCATCGCCATGGCGCCCAGCCCGTAGCCCTTGCGCGGCACCACGCAGACCAGCGGCACGCCAAGTGCCGCACCGGTGACAAACATGCGGCAGACATGCCGCACCTGCGCGGTGCGCTCGGTCTCCGGCCCCACCATGAAGCCGGGCGTGTCGCAAAGGCTGAGAATCGGCAACCCATGGGCGTTGCAAAGCTGCATGAAGCGCGCCGCCTTGTCGGCGCCCACGGCGTCAATCGCGCCGCCGAGATGCATGGGGTTGTTGGCGATCACCCCCATCGGCCGGCCCTCAATGCGCACCAGCGCCGTGATCATCCCCGGCGCAAAACCGCGGCGCAATTCCAGCACCGTGCCCGCATCCGCCAGCAGTGCCAGCAGCGCCCGCATGTCATAGGCCCGCTTGCGGTCTTCAGGCACGGCGGCCCGCAGTTTGCGCTGATCCGCGACAGTGAAATCGTTTTCTTTTTCACTGAAATAGGCGAGGTATTGCCGGGCGGTGGCGACCGCCTCGGCCTCGTCTTTGACCAGAATGTCGATCACGCCATTGGCTGATTGCACCGCGGCCGGCCCAACCTCCTCCGGCCGGAACACGCCCAGCCCGCCGCCCTCGATCATCGCCGGCCCGCCCATGCCGATACTCGAATCCGGCGTGGCAATAATAGTGTCACAGCAGCCCAGCAGCGCCGCATTGCCGGCAAAACAATTGCCCGCCACGATACCCAGCACCGGCACCTGGCCGCTCAGCCTGGCGAAGCGCCCAAAGGTCGGCAGGTCCAACCCCGCGACACCGACAAAATCGCTATCCCCCGGCCGGCCGCCGCCACCCTCGGCAAACAGCACCAGCGGCAGCCGATGCGCCAGCGCCAGCGCCAGCAGCCGGTCAGTCTTCTTATGCCCGATAAACCCCTGCGTGCCCGCCAAAACCGTATAGTCATAGGCGAGAATCGCAACGTCATGGCCAGCCACCTTGCCGATGCCGGAAATCAGCCCGTCGGCGGGGGTGAGGCTGATCAACTCCTCAAGGCTGCGCCGGCGCCGCTGCGCCGCCACACCCAGCGCGCCGTATTCGATAAAGGTGTCGGCGTCGAGCAGCGCCGCCAGGTTTTCCCTTATGCTGCGCTTGCCCTGGGCGTGGCGCTTCGCCATCGCCGCGGGCCGCGCTTCATCCGTGGTGCTTTGCCGGCGTTGCAGAAACTCGGCGAGGTCCGGGCGGATCGCGTCCAGGTCGTGCAATACTTCGGCAACCGCGCTGTCAGCACCGCTAATAGGTTCCAGCAGGAGAAGAAGTTGGCCTTGCTGGACCGTCTCGCCGGGCGCCGCCAACAGGGCACGGACGCGTCCAGGCGCCGTGGGCGTAAGTGCCACCTGCATTTTCATCGCCTCTACCAGCCCGGCGGTCTGCCCGGGCCGAATATTTTCTCCTTCAGCGACCGCGAGCGAAACCAGCAGCCCGGTCATCGGCGCCGTAATCGCAATCAGCCCCTCCGGCACGTCATCGCCGAACGGCAGCGCCGCCGGCGCGGCTTCCCCCAGCTCAGCAGCGTGGGCTTCAATGAATCCGGTATCAATGCCATCCGCCCACACCGCGTCCATGCCAATCAGACGGCTCAGGAACGAAATGTTTGTCGCCAGCCCCTCGATGCCAAAATCGCGCAACGCCCGCGTGGCCCGGCGGAACAAAATCTCGCGCGTCGGCGCGTGGATAATCAGTTTTGCCAACAGGCTGTCGAAGGCGGCGGAGGGCATGTACCCCGCCGCCAGCGCATGGTCCACGCGAACGCCCGGCCCGGCCGGCGGTGTGAAACGCATAATCGTTCCGGCGCTCGGCCAGACATTGCCCTGCTCGTCCATCCGCTCGGCATTGATACGCAGCTGCATCGCCAGGCCATGCGCCGGAACGGGCGAAGGCAGGTCGAGCGCCGCCAGCGCGCCGCCGCCGGCGAGATGAAGTTGCAGGTGAACAAGATCGAGGCCGCTGACCGCTTCGGTAACGGTATGTTCCACCTGCAGCCGCGGATTCACCTCCAAAAACCAGTATTCTGTTCCCCTCGCCAGAAACTCCCACGTGCCGAGGCCGGCATAGTTCGCGGCCCGCGCCATGCGTAGCGCTGCCTGAGTCAGAGCCTCGACAACCGGAACATTCGCCGGCGCGAATTCCACCAGTTTTTGATGCCGGCGTTGCAGCGAACATTCACGCGACCCAAGCGCGACAACTTGTGATCCGTCACCGGCAATCTGAATTTCCACATGCCGCGCCTGCGCAATATAGCGTTCGCCATAAACCGTGCCGTCGCCGAACGCCGCCGCCGCTTCGGCCGCGCAATCCTCCCAGGCGGCGTCCAGCGTGGTAACATCCCGGACCAGCCTCATGCCGCGTCCGCCGCCGCCGGCCGCGGCCTTCACCATCACGGGGCCATGCGCCAGCAGCTCTCGCGCGCCAGGCAGCGTGGCCGCCGTTTCCGCCACCGGCACGCCGGATTGCGCCGCCAGTTCGCGGGCACGCAATTTGTCGCCGAACAGCGACAGCAATGCCGGCGAAGGACCGACAAAAGTGATTCCGGCCGCCACGCAAGCTTCGGCAAGAGCCGCGGATTCACTCAAAAACCCCCAGCCAGGATGCAGCGCATCCGCCCGCGCCGCCCGCGCCGCGTCGATGATCGCGGCAATGTCAAGATAGGCGGCCGGGCCGCTTCCCGGCAGCGCAACCGCCTCCGCCATGGCGCGAAACGGTGCCTCCGCATCGTCGTCCGAAAAAATCGCAATCGGGAGAATGCCGTATTCGGCGGCACCTCGGATCACGCGGCTGGCAACCTCGCCGCGATTGGCAACCAGCAGTCTTTGCATTCGCGTCCTCCCATTTGGCGCGCCCGTTTTGCGAATTCAAAATCGCGTATAAACTCGCACTGCCAGCGCGCCACTTCGCGCGCAAGACGGGGCGGGGAGAGGAAACGCAAATGACGGAAACCGGAGAAAAAATCCGGCGTGAGTACCAACGCCGTGTCGCCGCCAACTGGCCCGTCTCTCTGCCCCGCGAACCATTCTACCCGGCCGGCAAGGTGCTGCTGACCGCCTACGCAGAGCATTGGGCGGCAACCAAGCCGGACGCGCCAGCCATGCACTACTACGGCACCGCAATCACCTGGCGGCAACTGGACGAGCTGTCAGACCGCCTGGCCGCCTTGCTGGCGCGCAACGGCATCAGCCCCGGCGACCGTGTGGCGCTCTGCCTGCCCAACTGCCCGCAATACACCATCGCGTTCCTAGGAATCTTGAAGGCCGGCGCGATCGTGGTGCCGGTCAACCCGCTGGTGAAGGCCATCGAGTTCGCGCATTACCTGCAAGACAGCGGCGC
>Ga0116227_10012760_pt1 | contig 13531 bp, 10 predicted proteins | sample S1TSphgellanicum_FD_89693 | JGI IMG/M metagenome (GOLD analysis project Ga0116227, IMG submission 89693) | Host-associated microbial communities from peat moss isolated from Minnesota, USA - S1T2_Fb - Sphagnum magellanicum MG | ecosystem: Host-associated > Plants > Peat moss > Unclassified...
GGAGTCACATCACATAGTCCCAGGAGTGTTAGAAAGTGTGAGGGAGTATGAGGGAGTGAACCCTCACACTCCCAAGGCAACTCCCACTTTGGGAGATGGAGTCCCGGTGGACTCTCGAAACTTCAGAGAGCGATTGCAGGGGTCAAAACTCAATGGCTTGTGGCGTTCTTTATGTCATTGAAAAGCTCTTGAAACGTAGATGTCTAAAATGGGCTCACATTGCTCATTCAGACATCTGAAACACAAGTTATGGCCCAAAGAAAGGCCGGGAGTCAAACTGCCAATTTGACTCCCGACCACAAAAAGTTAGGAATCGACCCGATTTACTTAACTGCAGAGGGCGTGCCACATATCGTTGGAAAGCTCTTGACGAGAGATACAACTTTGCTTTAGACTACACCTCAATCGGAGGTCTGCTCGCAAAGTTATGAGGCTCCAAAGTCGCGGGAGTCCCATTTGGCGCGATTTCGGGACTCCCATTCGGGAGTCTCGGGAAAAAGAGCCATTTGGATGTAGCCTCCGTGGAGAGCTACAAAGTATACTATAAGGGGGAAGGTGGTGGATTCCCCCAAGTCCGGGCCGTGGTGAGTCTTGTGTGTCCGTGTTGCCCGTGGTTCATCCTAACACCAAGGGTGCTCCAATTATGCACTAACCACTTGTGTGGGTTGTGTACAAGCCCGTGTGAGTGAGTGAAGCTTGTCAACTCTTCCTAATCCCATCCCGGAGCTTTAACACGGCCCTTTACCCCTCAAAGTGTTATGAGCTAGGGAGCGTGCTCCGACTCTTTCCTCTTCCGTTACTTTTTACTTGAGCTCACATTTGAGCCCTTTAAGGAATTGAGAGTGCGTCATTCAAAGTCTATCATAGTTCAACCCTTGGGCTGTCATGGGCATGAAAACAAACAAAATTATAAAATTTTCCAACTAAAACAAGAACAAAATAGACGTAGTTTTAAATCCAAATCATAAAACAAAACAGATAAGAACATGACACATACAAAATAAAAATCCAACAACATTTTATTGCAAAGAAGAAACAAAAACAAAACAAGGTTATGACAAGAAACATACCCAAAATTCATGTTGAACAAACTAAAGGTAATAAGAAATTCTACCTCTATTTATACCCCTTGGGCACTTAATTCAAAGAAACTTTTCAAAAAGCTTCTAATGTACATGTGGCCCATGTTCACCCATATGTGCCCATGTGTGAATTATGAGTGAATTAAGATTCAACTAAAAGTGAACTAAAATTCAATGAAGAATGAACTTAGACTTAATTGAAGGTGAATTAAGAATTAACTAAAAGTGAATTAAAAATGAACTGGAAATGAACTGAAAAATGAATTAAGGTTTAATTAAAAGTGAATTGAAATTGAACTATAAATTAATTACAAGTGAATTACAAGTGAATTACAAATGAACTAAGAATCAACTAGAAATGAATTATGATTTAACTAAAAGTGAATTAGGACTTAACTGAAAGTGAACTAAAAATGAATTAAAATTTAAATGAAAATTAATTAAAACTAAATTAAAACTAAACTAAAAGTTAGGTAGAAGTTTATTATAAGTCATGAATGAACATTCAAATGATTGAACTCCATGGTATTGACACTTGTGACATTCAAATGATTAAACTCCATGGCATTGGCATTCATGACATGGATAACAAATAAAAGACAATAGCAAACTAGATGAATTTTTTTTTCTAGTTTTAAAAAACCTTTACAATAACAAAATCAAGAATTGAAAGATGATCCCTAGCAATGAAATTTTTTTTCATTTCATGCATGCTAGCTTTTAAGATCGAAACAAAAAAAATTGATTACTACTATTGGCTTTGAAACCTTGACTTTGCACAAACATATTGGCATACTTAAGCAAATTATCAAACTTAGGCATGAGCAAATTTTCCTTCCCCTCAATGTTTGTGCAAATTGCACACCGAACTTGATGCAAGTTACTTATTTCATTTACTATTGATTCTACCCAAGGAAGCTTCATAGCCCATCATTCTTGGAAATGGCGAATACCTTCATGATTGCATTTCTTCTTCTTTGCTACTAGACTAAGACTTTGGGCTTGGAATAATAGGTTTTTCTAATTTAAAAACTAAATTAATTGTGTCATAAATTAGGGTTTCAACAACCATCTCAACATCTACACTCCTTACGGTGGTTGTGGCACTAGTAGGAAGAGGGAAAAGCGGTTTGAATTTAAAGTTCTTGGGGATAGTCAGAGGAGCCATGGATGATGGCAAACATAACTAATAAAATCAAAAGACTAAAAATATCAAAATATCAAAAGACCAAAATAAGATCAGATGAAGATCAAAAGATCATAAGAGGATTAAAATAATATGTGTGCAAGCATAACAAAATGCAATGTGCACACACCCAATGCTTGAGAGCCCAAAAGATTAGCCAATTATACAATTTGTCACCAATCACAACTTATAATAGGAAAATATTAAATGAAAAAATGAACACATTGATGAGTAGTTGAGTTTCATTATATATTGAAACTTAGTTGCTTGTTGTTAGAGCTTGGAGTTGCAAGTTCCTCTCTACTCTATTGTGTTTGTGTGCATTTTCTTTTAATTGAAGCTTAAAGAACAAGGTTGAAATTGATGTAGCCCCCAAACTTGAAAATTTTGAAGTACACAATGGCACAAAATTATGGGATCCATAATGAAATTAACTACACTCCTTAATACATAGTACATACTAGTGGCAACAAGTTTCAACAAAAGCTATAGCAATGGCGAGAGGATAAGAGGAAAATGTAAGTAAGTAGCTAAAAGTTATGGTAAAGTGTATATAAGTAGCAAAAAACATTGGAGTGGAAGGAGATGGCTTAGTAATACAATCACAAACAAACAGCATAGCACTCCTATTTGTCACTTTGAAACCCTAACTTTTGGAGATTTTTTATTTTTTTTTCATTTTTTTTGCCGCATACATGTTACCTACCTTTATTTTGTTTTGCCACAAAAAAACGTTGGACAAGAGGTTCTTCATAGGAATAAAGAATTACTCAAGGCAAGTTATGTTGCTTGAATAGTGGATTGATGTTGGCTTGAGTTCCCATAATCAGAAAGAAAAAAATTAGTAGAAGTTTTGTAGTTTATGTGAAGGGTGTGTTACTTTCATCCTAGATGTTTTTTTAGTGCGTTCATAGGTGGGTCTAAATTCTTTAAGGTGTACCACTAAGGACAAAAAGGACCTAGTCTTTAATGGAGTCTTTTTTTGTCCTATATTACTCTCATTTGTCATTGATGACATTGCGACCTTATTAGGTAAGTAGATAGGTAGGTAGGGGTGCTCAACGAAATACCAACTTCATGTGTATTGCACTATGTATGTTCATCCGTTGTTGACAACATTACGACCTTCAAGGTGGGTCTTGTAAGTAGGCAGATAGGTTGGCATGCAAGTAAGGTAAGCCGATATGTCAGAGTGGTGGACATGTTAGTTTTTAGGTAGGGGCAAGGTGGTAGGTAGGTGGGCACAGTTGGATTTGGAAAAGTAACAAATTTTTTTTTCTAGGGATGGGCAAGATTGAGCCTTAAATTTAAAAAAGTAAATTCAAACTGTGCTAGCTTGTGTGGTTAGCACAAGCATTATTAGGAGCCAACAAAAACTTGGTGCCATCCAACTACATACATCCCCAACTGGTGCAGTCATGGGGCAGGTTCAATCAGTGACCATCCAACCACATACATCCCCAATTGGTGGAGTCATGGGTCAGGTTCGCTCTGGCCTGATTGTTGCAGTCATGGGGCAGGTTCAATTAGTGACCATCCAACCACATACATCCTTAACTGGTGGAGTCATGGGTCAGGTTCGCTCTGGCCTGATTGTTGCAGTCATGGGGCAGGTTCACTCTGGCCTGTTGGGCGGTTCTGTACTTTTATGAAGAAGACCTTTGTTTCTGAAAACACAAATTTAAATGGCTCTAGGTTCAGTTTTCTTAAAAGAAAATCCGGTTTTGGTTTTAAAACTCAGACCCAGTTCTGGTACGATTCTGGGCATTGTTTTTTTTTGGGACCAAATTTTGCCAAATTTTGAACTGAAAAATATTATTTTGACACAATGGATTTTCCATTGAAAAATGACCCAAATTCGCCAGTTTTCGAATTTTTTTTCCCCAGATGGCCAGATTTTTATGTCAGTTCCACTAGGTAGCCAAGAATATAGAAGGCTTCTGTTGGTTTTTTACTTTCAAATGTAGTCTGTAGCCAAATCTGGCTAAATTATCTTATGGATGATCGCCACTTCAGCTACATCGCAAATTTGAGAAAAAAAAACCCCTGATTCTGGGTAAAGTCGTCAGCCTGTATGCTGATACTCCTTGGAAGAAATCAGAGCACAGCTTGGGGGTCTGTAGATATGCTGAAGTAGGGGATCCCTGAGTTGCAAAGTCTATACAGGCTTCGCAAACTTAACAATCCAGAGTAAATGTAAATGAACATTTACCTTGTTAAAGATGTAAATATTTTCATTTTTTCCAACATTTACCTGTTTATTTAGCCCCCACATTGACCTTATTTCCCTCATGGAAAATGGTATCAGAATAAAGTAATTCCATGGGTACACAGTATATACCAGTATTGGTCATGTAGTGATTTTGAACATATCAGCCTGGCTGTGGTATCAGATTTTATTTTATTTTATTTTTCATACTAGGCTAGTATTTGTATTGGGTATTTAAAAAAAATTCATACCAGTATGTCTTGGTATTGGTTCCAAGACTGATTTTTGGCTGGTATGAAGCAGATTTATACATGATTTTGAGACTGGTATTAAACTAATACAGGGCTGGTGTTACCTCAGAACCCTACTGGGCTGGTATAGGTATAAGGCTAGTATTGCCTCACTCATAGTGGATTGGTAGGGTCCTTGCTACCAGTGCTGATACCAATATTGATACCAGACGCAAGCGCTATATACCGGACCAACACTTGTTATATACATTAATAGTTTTGCCTTGCAATAGATCCATGTAAATAATGAAAATAAGATGAATAAGCCAAAAGTATGATCCCCTAGTCAATCACCATACTTCAAAGCCCATCATAACCAAGTGCAACAAAAAATAAAAACATAGGACAATATTCGCAAAAAACTTCCTGTCGCCTGCCTCAAAACAATCACCTGTCGTCAAGTGAAAGGTAAATCTCATATGGATACCAGCCGGATAGGATAAATATAGAGTCGTCTGAAATGTCTGAAGTGTATACCAGTCAAATAAAGGAAAGGAAATGGTAGGATAAGTATTTACCTGCAAAGTAGGTTATACTTTTACCCAAGTATCTACCAATGGGTACAACCTAGTAAACGACTGTAGGACTGCAGGCACCAGAAGTGGAGACGACAAATTCAATGAGCTGGTCGGGAAACAATTCTGCCCCTTTCAGCTGTCCAACATGAGTCCAAAGCACACTAAAGTAAACAAAGCATTCAAATGAAGTCACCAACTCAGCTATACGGCATGCCAAATTCAACAAGTTCCAAGCCTCTTTGCCTTGCAGCTACTTTGGTAGTAGCACTGTAAACTGTTCAGGTTTTTCGGGTGACGAATTTTCGCCATTTCGCGAAGAAAAAAGGGTCTAGCAACATCAACAAAGATTTTTTTGAAAGTTTTGACCTAAATTCGCCAGATTTTCAATTTTAAAACCGCCAGGTTTATACTAAAAAAAATCCACTGTCAGATATACTCTATAGCCAAATCTGACTCAATCTTGTTGTTTAATGCAACATCACGAGTTCACAAAAATGGGGGGAAAACAAAAATCATTGCACTTATTCCCTTGATTGTTTTTCACAAAAATCGCCCTTTTTTAACAAAATAAAGACAAATTGAAGAAACAGTAAATCTTAGCTGGTAAATTCTGGAGTTGACAAAGAAAATTACCAGGTCAAGCAGTAAAATGATAAAAATTACTTGGTCAAGCACTTCACTGAAGAAAATTACTCGCTCGCGGAGCCGCCACGGTCGGTTTGCACTGTGTCGTGCGCATGTGCCGCCAGTATTCTCGGCACCTAACGAGGCTCGTGAGAGTTCCTTGTCTCTTGCGAGCTCGATCTTCGATGGTTCGTTCCCATTTGTAGCCGGGCTGACTACTCCACCAAATCCTCCGCACCAAAAACAGAAAGTAAAATTTCTTTCCAAATTCACGGCAGTTTCTTCGACCGACTAAATCTTCAGTTTCTGCTAAGTTACTCTGCCTCATCCCGGATCATTTCTGCAATTTTTAGAAATTCCACTTAAAGCTCTGGATATTCGCATGAAGATGCATGGAAAGGTGCATGAAAATACCGTTTTTTTTTTTTGAAAATGGAAGAATTACCCGGCACCTGAGTTGTGTGCTTGATGAGATGAGAGACGTGGTTTCAGCCGCGGTTCCTCGCAACTTTTCTTTTTTGTTTTTTTGGAGGTATTTTGAAGGCGCGTAAAATTGTTGGGCGTTCTTGTTTCAGAAGTCGTAATGTTATTATAGTTTGAACGATCGGTACATCGGAGATTGGTCGGTGTTGGGCTGGATCCGCGAAGTAGGACAGCAGGTTGTATGGTTACATTTCTTGTGTCATCGATGTAATTTGTGGCAGTTTCCGCGCAGTTCTAAAAGCAGTGACTGCCTTCTTCATCTCATGAAGCGAGTAGCTCTGTGTGACCAGTTTACATCTGATCACGATGAATTTCGCGGCGATACTAGTACTGATGAGACGACGCGTCGTCAATGGCCGCGGACTAGGTTACAGACTGTCGGATACTGTCGGAATTTCCTATGAATTTGCACAGGAGGCGACAAGAAGCGGGAAACCCTGTGGTGGGTTGTATGCAGTATTAGCAATGGAGGCTGATCTATATAACGCTCTCTCCGCTTCCATAATACATATCAGTTGATTTATCGGTGTCAAAAAGAGATCTGTTGTGTCAAGAATCAAGATCTTCCGTCTTCCCAAAGAAAGCTAGTGTGACTTCCAGCTGCTGATCTTGGCAGTAGACATTAGACCCGGCTTTCGGCTGATGCGGTACCCAAGGAAGAGAGCTTTGCAGCTACTCGATCATCAAGTGGGTATTCAGGTGCCCACTGCACCCGACTCTTGCCTTCGACAAAAGCGATTCAGGTAACAATATAGACATGCTTCTTCATTTGCAAATCAGCCTGATTCTTTGAACTTGCCGATTCTTTGAACACTCTAGCATGTCATCTGTATGCGCTGTCGACCGCTCTCACGAGACTTCATCAGTTCACTTTTTCTTTTGTTTCACAGCTCTGATCTTCCGGTCTATAAGATACTTACTCGACGTCTTATAACAGCATAATCAACCTGTAGCAGGAAAATATTAATCTGTTCCAGACTCCCGATGATTCAATATTCCTGGAAGATCCTGCAATTAGTGTCGCTTCCGTAGATCGATATCTAACTGCCTCTGTGTGTGTGTGTGTTTTTCTGGTTTTTTCATTATGTTTAGATAAAATCCCAGCTGTGGCTTCTTTCATACAGAACTGAAACAGAGGTTTCAAAGTTTTTCAAAGTCCAATATGGGACGAGGTAGCAATATGTCAATCTACAACAGAAGTCCTACCACTCTGATCGGCCCTTACAGCCACAGTGATGGTGGACCTTCGCCTCCTCCTCAGCCTCCAGCTACATGGGACATGACCATACTCGTGCATTCTGCACGAAGAGGTCCGAAAAAAGTGGGAGACGGGAATGGCAACGGGGATGGAGATGGAGATGGCAGCAAGTGGACTAAGCGCTGTAACGGGGATGGCGATGGAGGTGGCAGCAAGTGGGGTAAGCGCTGTAATGGGGATGGTGATGGAGGTGGCAGCAAGTGGGGTAAGCGCTGTAATGGGGATGGTGATGGAGGTGGCAGCAAGTGGACTATTTAAGCACCTTGGGAAATTTGATCTCTGAAATTGTTTTAGAAAGTGTAATTCATTGCTGGCCCAGGATAGTCATGAGATGGATTGAGCACAAAAAATTTGGTTCTGGGATTCAACCCAGCTTACTTAACTTTACTATCTAAAATTCTAGTTAGGTCTTCACCAATGCTGTTACATCAGGTTATAGACCTGTATGTATGCTCGTTTCTTTTCCCAGGATATGAGCATGGATTTAATTGCTGGATATGAAGAGAACCATATCCAAAACTTATGTGATTTTTCAATATAAATTGACAATGTACATAATTGGAGGAGTTTATTTCCACTACTAACATCATATATACATGCATATTCTTGTTATAGGCAAGTGCATATCATTGTTCTTATCCACTGATAGGAGTTTAAAGGTTCCCGGATATGTATGTCCCCTGTTGCCTTCTGAGAGAGGAGTCAGAAGTCATGGTGGGTGATTAGCACCAAAATGGGAAACTGCAATTGCCAATAACATATGTACTATCCATTGGGACATACGAGGCAACCAGAATTAACAGTTCACACTAGTGTTTTTATTCTTCAATTTCCTGATGTAGCCAGGGTGGCGAGCATCCCTAGGCAGATTTCGACTTAAATGGCGAATCTATTTCAAGAAACTCTGAAAACTGTAGCCAGTAGGTATAAATGTGGCGACACCATCCCCCGAAAACCAGTTCTTTTCTCAAAAACAGGGAATTTGCGACAGAATATTCCGTTTTCAGAAAACTGTGTCGCCATTTGGCGATTTTTCGCCAAAAAAAAAATCACTGGTTCACACTAGGGTTCAACTTTGCTGCTTTTTGCACTTTATATGTCAAGTAGGCATTGTTAAATTTTCAGAATTTGAAAGTTTGTATTGAAAATGAGATTTAATTAGATATGGTGCTTAATGAAATATTCCATAGTTTGTACGCACTTCAATTTACAATTTGTACTCACCAGTAATCTGCAATTGAGCACTGTCTAAATTAAAAGAAACTGCAAAGAGCGCTGGAAGAAGCATGGAAAAACATTATAACAAGTCACATATCCAGAGCAGAAGGAAAATCCCAAAAGTCAAATTTGAACCCTTTAATCCCATTTTTTTTTATTCTGGTGGGGGGGGGAGTAGGGGGGTTGGTTTCTTCAATTCTGTGATGTAGCCAAAGTGGTGATAATTTATAAGAAGATTTAGCCAACTTTGGCTATACACTGGATATGAAATTCAAAACGTCTAGTTATCCCAATGATTTTATTTTGTGGTGAAAATTTGTCATTTTCCTTTTTTTAAAAGTCCCAAGCAACATGGTCAAGGGAACTTTTTGGAAAATTGTCACATTCCCAGGAAAAAAAGCTACGAAATCACCAAGATTTTTGGAGGATTTGGGGCAGATTTCTAGGTTTTTCTTTTGTAATCTATTTTGATAATAGGTTCTACTAGTCGTTCAACAACATGTAATATGATTTCTAGATTTTCAATTCCTCTATTTGTATTGTAGCCAGATTTCACTACATCCTCTTGTGGCTGATCACCACTTATGGTGCAACATGAGAAAATTGGAAAAAACTGAGTTATGCCTCTATAACATGGCTGTACGTGCTGGAACCTATTATAGAAATATGGCCAATTTTGGTCAATTTTTTCAATAAAAATCTTGTGTACAAACAGCCCTTTTTAATTGCGAAGAACATTGAAATGTGACAAAGAGAGAATTCTTCGTCGTAAAATATTCTTCTTTAAGAAACTTTTGTCATATTTAGAGATGTTTGGAAAGAATTTTCTCATTTTATGCCATAACTTTCTATTTTGGAGCAGCTTTTCAATAGTATTGACTGTATCCGAAAAGAAGTGTTGCTAATTAATGTGAGATCCTTTTTGGGATTCTAAATCCTAAAACTGAATAGAGAAAAAGTGGTGTACGTGTGAAAATCAAATTCCTCAAGTCAAAACATGGCAAAAATTTGCCACAAAAAAGCCCTGCCCCCCACATCCTGTAGCCTCTAGGTTATAAAAACTATAAGTATGCCCCAAATGTCACACATCATATTACTGGAAAAGACATAACGATTGCCCAGGCACATAACGAATTGGCAAAAGGAACACTACAATGCCAAACCATGAAGCTGTCAAGGCAGCCAGCCTAGCAGTCGGTCCCATAATTTCTCCACTATGAAGGGGCCACCACGATGTTGACATTTGCGTTATACTTATAGTGTCAACAAAAAGGGAATTGTTTTTCTTTTTTAAATAAGAGAAAGGAGAGATGTATTTTGGCCTGATTTTAGTAGGCTATGTAAAGGCTTGTTGGTTCCCTAGTAGGCCAGATGGCTGGTTTGCCTGGATCCTGCAGATCTGATTAAGTTTTTGTAGTAGTTGAGGTCTGCAGGGTGTCACCGAAAGAAGGCACGTGCGCAAGGTGGCAGTCGCGGGCAGGGGTGAATTCTGGTAATGCCTCCATCCGATGGGCCTTGCTGTGCACTATGATTGTGTTCGCCCCTACTTATCGCGCGAAAGCGGCCCTTACGAAAACTTAAGTTGACCTCCTCTGTGTAAGAGCCCACCCAGAAAGTGTCAGGAGGGAAGATTATGTCTTGAAGGTGCATTCCAACTACACTGGAAAACTCTGACAGGTCAGCACATAAACAGACAAACTTGTGGTGCGGAATGTACCCATAAGGATGAGATAAAAAATAAAGATAAACAAAGGACATAATTGCTAGCTAGCTCAGGTGCCAAAAGGTAACCTAGAGTTCCCGAACTAAGTGAATCCAAAGTTAAAGGGAGGGTTGATGATTGGGCCTTATAACAGGAAGCCACTTGTGGCATCATACTAGGAGGTCAGAAATCTGGATTTGATTGTGTAACATAAAGCAGGAGTTGGGTGTATGGCACTTTTGTCACCAGACTGGACCTCCGGGTGGTTCTTTCGCAAATTTGCGTTGGAGGGTCTTTTATGCGGGGCCTGAAAGAACTGGCAGAACAGTTCTTGGGAACAGCCAGCGGCCTCAGGTATCATCTGGTTTTAAGAACCCTGGAGGGTCTTTTATTTCGAGTTTTTCAAGAACTGTCCTGAACTTATTTTTCACAAAAAGTGATATCCAACGAACATTGGTATAAACTCTCCTTTTTATCATCAGATATGAATGACCTTCATATGGCAGATATTGTTGACTATTGATATACAAGAACAACCTTTGCAACCTTATTAAATAGAAACAATAATAGCAAAAAAAAGAAAAGCAAAAGGGGACCTAGACTTGATGTGTTCATGACATGAGTTTTCATGGACGGTTTGTCAGCGTGGAAGTTGGACTGAAGCCATGTCAACAAATAGCAGATTGGACATGAATTTTTGTGGACAGTCGGATAGTCGGCGGGGAAGTTGGGCAGAAGCCATGTCAATATATAGCAAATTGGACATGAGTTTGGGTGGACGGTTTGACAGAAGGGGAGAAATTGATGAGAAGCCCCTTGACCCCCATTGATTAACTTAAGATATAGGAAAGGTTGTGGATTTTCTCATAATTCAAACAAGGCATATTCCAATGTCATTTGCTTCTTTTGTTGTAAAAAAGAACCTTTAGTTTTCTGGTTTGTTCTTGTTTTTAATTCTAAAATAAACTTTTTTTCTTAGTCTGATTAATTTTTCAACTTATGGAACTTGTGGTGCATTTAAGTGGGTTCTTCAGATTACAACAATTATTTCAAGAAAAAAAATCAAACCCAGTCTAGTTTGGAATTGAATATAGTTTCATCTACTCTTCAATTCCACATGCCACAATATCAGGAATTGTGTTATATTAACATTGTTCCACAAACCAAGGGCTCTTTCCATTAGGCTATTGTGATCAAAACTACATACAGTATTTGTGATCACATCAGACTAATGAAAAGCCCACCAAAATGGGGACTTATACCAGCAAAAATCAGCCTTGGAGCTAATACGAGGACCAGACTAATATGAAAGTTTTTTCCCTAAACCCCAAAAAAAAAACTTGCACACATGAGACACATTCCAAAAGTAATAGCCACATGCCTAATGCCAGCCCCCAACCCCAACCCCAACCCCAAGTTTATTATTAAAAAAAGGTCTATATTTAACTAACATGTCTACCCAACATTTTTTTTTGTGGAGAATTTTCACCGTGTTGCAAAAAAAAGGGGTCCGGTGATACAGTGAAAGTTTATTGTGAAAAAGTTCCAAAACTTTCACCAGATTTCTATGAAGAAACCAATGAAATTGCCAAGAAATTTGGCCGATTTCTAGCTTTCTTGGCAACTTGATGGCTTTCTTTGTAGAAAATTGTCACGGTACATACCATAGCCTAGGGTCAGTTTCCACATCAACAAAAAGGAATAATTAAAATTTTCAAAAGTTAAATGGTTTTTTTATTTTGAATTTTTTTTTCCCCCATCATCTACTATAAAATTGTGATATGAGTAGTGAAATTATTCAGAGTGTAGCCTATGATAATTATGATGATTTTCAACATGTCAACTTCATATTTTCAAAGAAAATCATTTCACTATTTTGACAATTATTTAATGATGAAACTGACCTCAGGGTAATGTAGTAGGTTCTGGAGGGTCACAAAAATATAGAAGGATTCCTAATTAATTTTTCTACTTCTCAATTTGTCTTTGTAATAAAATTTAGCTAACTCCTCTTCTGGCTGATTTGGCACAACATAAAAAATTGAAAAAAAAACACTGGTCCAACCCCAGGTGGACGATTAATTAATTGGTTAATTAAAATTTGAGTATTTAGAAAATGAAGAATCAAAACCTATTTAGAACGAGTTTTGGGGCTGGTTCCAATTCAAGCCAGAAGCTGGTTCTTGATTTTGGTTCCAGTTCTGTTTTTTCTTCAAAATTTAGAACTGGCAATCCCTATAAGTGGTAAAGGGCCCAAAAACCAGAACCGGACAACACTGGTACCAGCAGTTTTTTCCCCAGTTCTCTGATGTAGCATCAGTAGTGATCATCACAGAAAAGACTTAACGTGAATTTATGAACATTATTAAAAAGATTTTCAACCTGTCCAAAAAAACTGCCCCAAAAAAAGACTGTAAAAAATGTGGCAAAAATTTGGCCAAAACTTTATTTCTCTTGAAATTTTGGAAATTATTTAATATAGGGAATTTGTCACAGAATATAGCTTTAAAAAACTTTAAGGTGGAAATTTTGTGAAAATTTGGCACCAAAAAACTCATGGTGCCTTTTCCAGTATTAATAAGTTTTTATAACTTATATGATAGTAGTTGAAATTTGACTTTTGTTCTCGCTGGCCCAGTTCTGATCTTTTTATGATGACTTCCGAATGTTTTCAATATGGTTGGTGTCAGGCTTTGGTTGCAGTGCATATTCCATACAGGTTGAGGGATGCAGGGACACAATCAACGGCTAAATTTTAATTACAGTTCTGTCTACTATTGAACACGCATCTTATTATATGATCCCTAGGAAGACATTATTTGATCCCTATATAGACTTTCTGACAGCAACAGAAGGCATTCATGAAGACTGTAGTAGACCTCTAACTATAGTGGTTGAAAGAAGATTAAGTCTTGAAGGGGATGCAGGTGAAAAAAGACCAGTGTTGGGGCAGGTATTTGA
>Ga0116227_10012761_pt1 | contig 13530 bp, 12 predicted proteins | sample S1TSphgellanicum_FD_89693 | JGI IMG/M metagenome (GOLD analysis project Ga0116227, IMG submission 89693) | Host-associated microbial communities from peat moss isolated from Minnesota, USA - S1T2_Fb - Sphagnum magellanicum MG | ecosystem: Host-associated > Plants > Peat moss > Unclassified...
AACCACGCAATATTTTGGTTTAGGATTATATGTTTTGATACAAGCTGTAATTTTTCTACCAATGTTGGGAATTGCATCTACTTATGCTCCAGAAGTCATTACACAAGCCGGAATCGTAACTGCATCTCTGTTCGCAGGATTAACCACGGCGGTTTTCCTTACCAACAAAGATTTTTCCTTCCTTAGAAATGTCATTGTGATTGGTGGATTTGCATCTTTAGGAGTTATTGTAGCTGGTTCAATTTTCGGATGGAATTTGGGGCTTGGTTTTTCTTTGATAATGGTTGCTTTAGCAAGTGCAAGTATTTTGTATGAAACTTACAATATCAAAAATGTTTACACTAAAAATCAATACGTTGGTGCTTCACTACAATTATTTTCATCAATAATGCTTTTGTTCTGGTATATTTTGAGAATTTTCCTTGATAGAAGAAGTTAACTTTGACTACGCTCAGTTACCATTTTATGTATGCCCAACTAGCTTTTATAAAATTAAAACTCATCAAAATTTGGTGAGTTTTTTTTGTGTCTAATATTAAATTTCAATCTAAATTTTTTATTTCTAATAAAATTGTTAGCTTTGTCTAACAATTTTATTCTATGAAATTAACTTTTGTATTATCCATATTTTTTCCGCTTATTATTAATGCTCAAATAGACTCTGTTAAAGTTTCAAAATCTGATACAATTGATAATCCTAAGAGCATTGATGAAGTAACCATCACTCAGTTTTCTGTCAAGAAACTGCATGGCGCAATTTCGACAGATGTTTATTCGCAACAGTTTTTCAGAAAAAACCCAACACCCAACATTTTCGAATCCATTGCGATGGTAAATGGCGTGAAACCTCAGCTGAATTGTGCGGTTTGTAATACGGGCGATATTCACATCAACGGTTTGGAAGGCGCTTACACAATGATTTTGATTGATGGAATGCCAATTGTAAGTTCGCTTTCCACAGTTTACGGACTTAGCGGAATTCCGAATAGTTTGATTGACAGAATTGAGGTTACAAAAGGTCCAGCTTCATCTATTTATGGTTCGGAAGCGATGGGCGGCATTATTAATATCATAACAAAAAATGCTTTGCAATCGCCGGATTTTGCGACTGATGTGATGACAGGAAATCAAGGGGAAATCAATCTTGACATCGCCAAAAAAGTTTTTGAAAATAAGAACTTTTCAAGTTTAGTGAGTCTCAATTATTTCTATTTCGGAAACAGAATCGACCAAAATAAAGACAATTTTACAGACACGCCTTTGCAAAACAGAATCTCAGTTTTCAACAAATGGAATTTCAAAAGAAAAGAAAACCGACAGGCGAGTTTCGCTTTGAGATATTTTTATGAAGACCGATTTGGTGGCGAAATGCAGTGGCAAAAGCAAAACCGAGGTTCGGATGATGTTTACGGAGAAAGTATTTATACCAATCGATTTGAGATTTTTGGAATTTATCAATTGCCTTTGAAAGAGAAATTTTTGCTACAGTATTCTTACAATTATCATCATCAAGATTCTTATTATGGAAATACCGCTTATCTGGCGACTCAGAAGGTTTTGTTCCTGCAATTGAACTGGGAAAAGCAATTTGGAAAACATCTATTAAAAAGCGGAACGACTTTGAAATCGACTTTCTATGATGATAATACGCCTGGAACAGCCAATTCATTACAAGAAAACCAACCTATGAAATCACCGATTTACAGTTTATACCTGGAAGACGAATGGGAAATCAATGACAAAAATACTTTGCTTTTAGGTTACAGATATGATTATCACAAGATTCACAAATCTGTGCATTCGCCGAGAGTGGCGTGGAAATTTGAGCCCAACCCTTACCATACTTTGAGGTTGAGTTTTGGAACTGGTTTTCGTGTCGTCAATCTTTTTACAGAAGACCACGCAGCATTGACTGGTTCACGTGAAGTAGTGATCAAAGACGATTTGAAACCGGAAAAATCCCTGAATACGAATCTGAGTTATCTGATTAAAATTCCGATTAAAGATTATTTTATAAATGTTGATGTGAATGGATTTTATTCTTATTTCAATAATAAAATTGTGGGCGATTTTGACTCGGAACCGGATAAAATTATTTATGATAATCTTTCCGGACACGCCATTTCACAAGGAATTTCTGCAGATATCAGCACGAACTGGACTTTGCCGTTTCAACTGATGTTTGGAGTTACTTATATGAATGTTTACTCAGAAAATGATGGTGAAAAAAATCAGCAGTTGCACGCCCCGAAATGGAGCGGAACTTACAGCTTGAGCTATCAATTCAAAAATAAATTTTCTATGGATTTGACAGGACAATTTTACGGACCAATGCGATTGCCAACTGTTCCCGATGATTTCCGACCGGAATATTCGCCTTGGTTTACGTTGATGAATATTCAATTAACTAAGAAATTTGATAATGGTTTTGAGGTTTATGGAGGTGTAAAAAATATTTTAAACTTCACTCCAAAAAATCCAATTCTTCGTCCGTTTGACCCATTTGATAATCAAGTTGATGATGTTGTGAGCAATCCTTACGGTTATACTTTTGATACAACTTATGGATATGCATCGATGCAGGGAATTAGAACATTTTTAGGAATTAGGTGTCAAATAAGATAAAATTTTTAACACTTAAGTCTATAATAATTAACCATAAAACTCACATAAGAACACATTAGTTTTCAAAATCTTCGATTTTACCTTAAGCGAACTTATTTCTTCAGAATCGAAATTAATCTCAAGTGACTAAAGTGTTAAAAATAATTCAAATGAAAATATTGACTTTCATATTATTAATGATTTCCGGGATTTTTCATTCGCAGGAAGTGAAGAATTACAACTTTGAAAATCTTCCTGATAAATTAGAAAAGCCGATTTTTATTTTTATGAAAACTGATTGGTGCTCTATCTGCAAAATCCAGAAACATCAGGTTGAGAAAGATTTGGAGTTGAAAAATTTGATTGATGAAAAGGTTTATTCTATCACTTTCAATCCTGAAAAATATAAGAAATTGATTACTTTTTTTGATGAAAATTACAATTACATTTCAAATGGAAATTCTGGGACTCACGAATTGGCGGTTAAACTTGCATCGAACAAAAAGCCAGTTTATCCAAGTTGGATTTTGATTGATAAAAATGGGAAAGTTTTGTTTCGAAATGAAGGATTGATTGATAATGAGACTTTGAAATTATTAATAAACACTTCGACTTCTCTCAGTGTGACTTCAAACAAAAAACCTTCTGAAAATTAATCCAAAAGGTTTTAAAATATTAAAGAATATAATTTTAATTATAGGAATATTCCACCAGAAACCTCTATTCTTTGTCCGTTTATCCATTTAGCATCGTCAGAACATAAGAAAGCGACTACTCCACCGATATCGTCCGGTAATCCGACTCTTCCTAAAGCCGTAAGACCTGCAATCCTGTCATTCACTTCTTTATTATCTCTAGTGTGTCCGCCTCCGAAATCGGTTTCTATTGCGCCAGGAGCCACAACATTTGCAGCGATTCCACGAGAACATAATTCTTTAGCCAAATATCTGGTCAAAACCTCGACAGCACCTTTCATAGAGCCATAAGCAGCAGACCCAGGAAAAGAAAACCTTGCCAATCCTGATGAAATATTGATGATGCGACCGCCGTCATTAATAAAAGGCAATGCTTTTTGCGTCAAAAAGAAAACACCTTTGTAATGGATATTAATTGCGGTATCAAACTGTTCTTCCGTTGTGTCAGCGAATGAAGAATATAAAGCTGTTCCGGCATTATTAATTAGAAAATCGAAGTTTGTATTTCCTGTTTTTTCTTTCAGATGTGAAGTTACCTCTTGTAGAAATCCATCAAAAGATTTTACGTTACCTGCATCCAGCTGCAAAGCAAAAGCTTGCTGGCCAAGCGACAAGATTTCGGCAACTACTTTATCTGCTTCTTCTTTATTGCTGTTGTAAGTGAGCACAACATCCACTCCTTTTTTGGCAAGAGCGATTGCCATATTTCTTCCCAGACCACGGCTTCCACCGGTAACTAATGCTATTTTACTTTGTGACATAATGTTTTAATTTTATAAGACAAAGATAGAATTATGCCAACGGGAAAAATGGTGAGCCATTCAGTTTATATGGTGAGCGGGTCAGTTTTTGCGAGATAATTTTCGCGGTATTGTTTGGGGGTAACGCCGATATATTTTTTGAAAAACTTGGTGAAATTGGAAGGATCGTAAGTCAGCATTTTGGCAATTTCTCCAATGCTCATCTTATTTTCCTCGAGATGAATTTTTACAATGTCGAGGATTTTATTTTCCATAAAAGAACACGGCGAGTTTCTCGTAACCAATTTTATGGTGTTACTGAGATGTTTCGGATGAATATGAATCAACTCTGCAACAGTTCTAATTTCATAAATATCTTCCACTTTTCCTGATAAAACATCAACAAGATTTTGGTCAACGATTTTCATAAAATCGCTGGTGATTTCTTTTTGTCTAGCTAATATTTTTTTAGGAATGGTTTCCATTATTTCGTCAAATCCAAGTCTCCAAAATTACCGGAACTCATCATCACAAAAGCACCTTTGGATTTGTCCAAAGTTTCCCAGTAAGCGTGAAGATCTTCCGCATTAGTAAAGACTTTCAGATTTTCATTTTTGAATTTTTCCTTAATCAAATCCGGAGAAATCGGGTCCATTCTTTTGATTTTCAAAGCGTCTTCTGAGTAGAAAACGACCGCGTTATCCAATCCGTCCATTGCGTGGTCGTATTGCTCAAGGAAAACAGGATTGAGGCTGGAATAAGTATGCAATTCCAGAAAACCAAACGTTTCGGTTTTCGAAAACTGTTCTGCAAAAGCTGCAACCGTAGCTTTTACTTTACTTGGGGCGTGCGCAAAGTCTTTATAAAGTAAACCTCCATCAGCACGTTCAACTTTCTCAAGACGTTTGGAAGCACCTTTGAAACTCATAATCGCCTCATAGAATTCCTCCTCCATAATTCCCAACTGAGAACAGATGAATCTTGCGCCTTCCATATTCAGAAGATTATGTTTTCCAAAAACTGATAACGGAATATCGCCCATATCTGTTTTCAGATTGACAATTCCGTTTTCTATTTTGTAAGCTGGTGTTTTGTAAGGTATTTTTCTGAAATAATTTTCAGCTTCGTCAACGACTTTTACAACTTCTTCATCTTCTTCGTTATAAACCAAAACACCGCCAGGCGTGATGCTCGCTACAAATTTTCTGAATTGGTCGATGTAATCATCAAAGGTTTTAAAGACATTGATGTGGTCCCATGCAATTCCGGAAACTAAAGCAATATTGGGTTGATAAAGTAAAAATTTAGACCTTAAATCGATTGGAGAAGACAGATATTCGTCGCCTTCAAGGATCATAAAATCATTATCATCGGTGATCTTCACCATACAATCAAAGCCTTCCAATTGTGCACCGACCATATAATCAATATCTTTCTGATGGAAATTCAGAACGTGAAGAATCATAGATGTAATCGTAGTTTTCCCGTGGGAACCGCCGATGACAACTCTTGTCTTTTCTTTGGATTGTTCGTAAAGAAATTCCGGATAGGAATAGATTTTCAAACCTAATTCTTTAGCTTTTGCGAGTTCTGGATTATCTGCGTGAGCGTGCATTCCCAATATTACAGCATCAATATCCGAAGTCAGTTTTTCCGGAAACCAACCCAGCTCCATGGGAAGAATTCCTTTTTTTTCCAAACGGGATCTTGAAGGTTCGAAAATAGCATCATCCGATCCTGTAACTTGATAGCCTTTATCTTTAAGTGCAATAGCAAGATTGTGCATTGCTGAACCGCCAATAGCGATGAAATGGGTTTTCAATTCTAAATAATTTTAGACAAAAGTAAGGAAAGATGTTAGAAGTTAGAAACCAGAACTTAGATTTTTGATTTCTTTAAATTAAGACATAAAAAAACCTGATCGTTTTAAAAATCAGGTTTTTGTTTTTAAGCTACAATTTCTTTTTGTCTAAGATTGTGCTCGATTTTCAATTCCTCGCCCGTGAGCGTGAAATAGATATTCTGTAACTGATGGAGATGGGTGCATTTGATATAATTTCCGAAGAACAAAAAACCTTCAAGAATTTTATTTGAACTAAGGTCAAAATCATATCTGCAAAAATTCGGAAGATCAAATCTTATTCTTGTAGAAGAACGATAAACTTCCTTGAATCCCAATCTTGAAAACCATTCTGCTGTTAACGCAATCGGTTTTAACTTTCTTTGATCTACGGCGGTAAAGGAATCGATTTTCACAAAAAGTCCATTGTTTTTGTTTTCCATCCCGATTACTGGTACGATCTCATCTTCATAGATGACCAAATTGTTGAGTCTAAGTTCTGTGGCTTCCATATTTGAAAATGTTTTGTGATTATTGATAGGTAGTTATCCGTAAACAAAATCATTGCCAAAAAAGCTAAACACTTCCGCTTTGAACCTAAAAAAGCAAACTTTAACAATTGAACAGGAAAATTCAAAATTGTCTAAAATTAAACAAAATCAAGGTTTTATTATGCTTAACATAATCTTGGTTTCACCAATTCCTCTATCAGATTCTACATCAATTTTGCAGTCGATTGCTTTACAAAGATCACGTATCACATGCATACCCAATCCTTTGCTGCTACCTATACTCATCTTATCATCATACAAAGCCTGGAACTTTTCAATATTAGTGCCTCCTCCATTGTCTTTGATTAAAATATGCTGAATAGAGTTTTCTTCCCATGCTTTGCATAAAACATGCGGATCCGCGGCATTCTGCAAAACCTTTACAGCATTGCTCATTAAATTCCTAATAATTGTTTTGAGATATTCTTTATCTGAGAAGATTTTAAGATTTGGAGGACAATCGTAATCAATATTGACATTGGAAGCCCAAACGAATTCCTTTTCTAGTTCAAGGAAAATTTCATTGATATTATAAAACTGCTTATGAGGTTCGAAATTCTCCATCTGACCTTTACTCCATAAAAGAAGATCTTCCATTTGTGTTAAAAGTTGTTCCGCGGAATTTGAAGTTTGTTGTTCCAATCGGATTTTGGTTTCATTGTCAATTAAATCTGGTGCATTTTTTTGCAAATCAAGAAAATGAATCAATGAAACAACCGGACTTCTAAGATCGTGGTTCAGTATCCCGAAGAACTGCATTTTGGTTTTATTTGCTCTTTCCAGTTCTGAATTTAAATGTGATAATTTTTGATTATTCTTTTTTCTGTTCTGGCTTTGGTAATATAATAAACCTCCGATAATTGCAATAAAAACCAATCCCGAAATAAGATAAACACGTTGTTTTTTAGCATTTTTTATACTCAGTTCGTGGATTGTATTTTCAGCAGACAGGGATTTGATTTCCTGTTGTTTGCTTTTATTTTGAAATTTAGCTTCAGCATCTGCAAGACTTTGTTTACCAGATTCTACAAAAAGAGAATCATTGGTCTGGTTATAAATTTTATGAAATTCGTAGGCTTTTTTCCATTGGTTTTGTGCGGCATAAGCCTCAGATAATTTTTTATTGACTTCAGCAAAAGAACGTTTGTCATATATGTAAGCAAATTTCAAAGCCAGATTAAGCCTTTCAATTGCCGGTTTATATTTTTTCTGTTCCAGAAGTACTTTTCCTTTGATGACGTTGGCTTCCATCTCGATTTCTTCGTCATTTGATCTTACAGCAAAAAACAAAGCTTTATCTGCATAATCGTCAGCCAGTTCCAATCGCTTTTTTCCCAAATAAAATTCTGACATATTACGATTTGCATAGCTGATATTGAGGAAAAGAATAGGATTACCAATAGCCATCTGGTACAATTCCGAATAATATTTTTTCGCTTGCTCTATATTACCCAAATGTACATAAGCCTCTATATATGAGTTATATAAAAATGCAATTCCATCAGATTTTTTAAGGTACGGAACCGAATAATTACAATATTCAATAGCTTTTTCATATTGTTTCATATCATTGTAAGCATCTGCGATCTGGAGGTAAGAAACACCGATGTTATTCAATTTTAAAGAATCAGCTTTCTTGTCAAGCTTGAGATAATCAATGGCTTTCAGTTTATAATTGATAAAGTTTTCGAACTCAGATCTGTCAAGATAATACTCTCCTAAACTACCTAGCAATGTCGCTTTACAGTCCTGATCTTTGATTGTATCTACAACTTTTTTGATATATTAAATTAACTTTTTTGCCTTTTGATGTTCCTTTATGGAATAATACATATAATTCAACCTCATCAGCGAACCTGTTTCCTGCTTCAAGTCCTTTGACTGCTGTGCTAATTTTAAAGATTTTTCAAAATAGACAGTTGCCTTTTCATATTGATTATCAGTGTACTCGTAACCGTAACCTTTCAGAAAATAAAATTTGGCCAGATATTTTGGATTATTTTTAGCTAATTGTATCCCAAATTCCGCTTTTTCAATTAAAATTGAATATTTCTCATTTTCGTGTAAACTTACACAGTAATCTTCCCAAGCTTTTAATTGATCATTGATGTTTTTGTAATGCGCAAGATCTGGCAGCTTCTGAGAAAATGAGAAAGCAAATAAATTAAAAATGAAAAAAAGTAATACTTTTTTCATAACAGGAATTTCAAATTATCTTTAAAACTTCTACCGATTGGTATTGCAAAACCATTATTTAAGATGATCTCGTGGGTATTCATTTTAGTAATGAATTGTTTCTGTACCGCAAAACTCCTGTGAATACGGATAAATGATTGGAAGCTGATTTCCTTCAGAAGAAGTCCAATGCTGGAAAGCACACAATATCTTTTTTGAGCCGTAACAACTAATGTATAATCTTTCAAAGCTTCCAGATAAAGGATCTCGTGGAGTTTGACCTTTATCTGCTCGTGACCTTCTTTAATGTAAATCACATCACCACCAATGCTAGATTCGAAAAGGCTTGCCTTGTTCTTCATCTCGAAAAAATCTGTAATTCTTCTCATAGTTTGTTCAAACCTATCGAACTTCAGTGGTTTTACAATGTAATCCAATGTTTCCAGCTCAAAACTTTCAACAGCAAATTCCGGATGAGAAGTGATAAAAATGCAGGCGGGAACACTTTTTACTTTTTTTCTAAGCTCAACGCCTGATAATTCCGGCATATCAATATCAAGAAAAACAATATCAATGGCACTGTTTTCAATTGCTGCCAAAGCCTCATTTGAATTAACGAAAGCACCAAGAATATTAAGGTTCGTAAACTTCTTGGCAAAGGATAAAACAGTCAATATATCGATCTCGTTGTCATCTGCTATTATACAATTCAAGTTCATCATTCTGGTGTGTTCTTTCCTCAAATTTAAGCAAAAAAGTCGTTGGTCTATTTAAAATGTTGTTCATCTATTATAGCTTTTAATAGAATGCTATTCTCTATAATTTCGATAAAAATTTTAAAACTTATCACAATGAACAAAATACTATTAAGGAAATTCTTGACAATCATTGTCGTTCCTTTTGGTCTTGCAAAGGCTCAGACAGCAGTTCTTGCAACTGGGACTACAGCAACTGGCGCAAATGGAAGTGTTTCTTACAGCGTAGGACAAGTTGCCTATTCTCAGAAAGGAGCTAATCTGCAAGTCACGGAAGGTGTGCAGCAACCTTACGAAATCATTACGCTTGCAGTAGATGATACATCTGTAAGTGAGAAAAATATTCTTTTGTATCCAAATCCAGTTCGCGATTATGTGAATATAGATTTCGGAAAAGAAAATTTCCAGAATTCCAAATATGTGTTATTTGATTCTCAAGGAAAAATAATCAAAACAGGAAATCTAACTCAGCAAAAAACTGAATTGAATATGGCAACATTGCCAGCATCAGTTTATCTCATCCAGATATTCCAAGACAAAAAGAGCATCAAAACATTTAAAATCATTAAAAAATAAAATCTCATGAAAAAAATTGTATTAATTGCAGCTTTGGCATTTGGAACCTATATGGTTTCGGCACAAGCACCCGAAAGAATGAGCTATCAAGCCATTGTCAGAAATGCATCCGGACAACTATTGACCAATCAAAATGTTGCTGTAAGAGTTAGCATATTGCAGGGCTCGGCGGCGGGAACAAGCGTATACTCAGAAAGAGTCACAGGAACAACCAACGTAAACGGACTAATAAGTCTGGCAATTGGATCCGGAACTGTACTTAGCGGAAGCTTCAACACCATTGGTTGGGGAACGAATAGCTACTTTCTAAAAACTGAAACTGATCCAGCAGGCGGAACTAATTACACAATCACGGGGACAAGTCAATTACTAAGCGTTCCTTATGCTTTGTATGCTAAAAGTTCAGGCGGTGGCGAAAGTTTAACTTTACCGTACACAGCAACAGCTAATAATGCCAATAGTTTATTTTCATTAACAAATGACGGCGACGGTACTTCTATAGATGGTACAAACAACACAACAACATCCAGCATTGCCGCTGTGAGAGGTACTGTTTCAAATGTAGCTCCAGGTGGTTTCTCTTCAGGAGTACGAGGGATAAATAGCGGAACTGCAGGATTAGGAGTCGGAGTTTGGGGTTCACAAGCCGGATCTGGGTGGGGAGTTTATGGTGTGACTCCTTCTGGATTAGGCGTTTACGGAAATTCTTTCGGTTCAGGGACTGGTGTTTACGCAAACAGTAATTCAGGAACAGGATTAACAGCAACTAGTACCAATGGTACTCCTGCAAGTATCTCAATTTTCAATAATGCGAATGCTAATAATGTAATCAATGCCAATACGCTTGGAAATGGAACTGTAATCAACGTCTCAACATCTGGAACTGGCGATGGCGTAGTAAGTAATACAGGAGCAGGTTTCGCCATCCACGGAATCACCAATGCTCAAAGCTCTGCTGGTGTAATTGCTGACAACAATGGCGCTGGAGAAGCGGTTGTTGGAAGAAATACAAGTGACATTGCAGGAGCGGTTGTCGGAAGAAATGATGGTGGCGGTTACGGAGTTCATGGTTTTATCGGAACTAATACATCTGGGAATGGTATCGGAGTTTACGGAAGAGTTGGTATAAGCGGAAGTAAAGGTCGCGCCGGAAGATTTCAAAATTTCAATGCAGCAAACGACAGCAATACCTTTGAAGTAGAATCTAACAGTACGGGAAATATTCCGGATAATACTTTAGGAAATGTTTCATCTTTTCTTTCAAGTAATACAAATAGCGTAAGTGCAGCCGTAAGAGGAGAAGTGAAATCAATTTTTGGAAACTTTGGTGCAGCGGGTATTTTTGGAGTTTCTTCTGGGACAGGAGGTTTCGCAGGTCTTTTTCATTCTTCAAATGTAACAGGAAATGGTAACGCATTAGTTGCATTAACGGACGGAAATGGTGATGCAATTAGAGCCAATGCAGGTAAAGATGGTGATGCTGTAGAAGCAAATGTGGACGGGTCAGGCCGCGCAATATACGGCTGGGTTCCCACATTCAGTACTGGGAAAGCGGCAGAATTTAAAAATTTTAATACTTCTAATACCTCTACAGCTCTTTCTGCAACAACAGTTGGAAATGGAATTGCTGGAGACTTCTTTGTTGATAATAACAGCGGAACATCTGCGGCAGTAAAAGGAAAAATTAATTCCCAATTTTCAAACTTTGGAACTGCTGGAGTCTATGGAGAATCAGCAGGAACTGGTGGGTTTGGTGGTTTGTTTTACGCAAGTAATACTTTCGGAAATGGTCCAGCATTAATTGCTCTTGCTAATGGAAACGGAAATGGAATCACTGCAAGTGCCAAAAACTTAGGAGACGGAATAGAATCCAGTGTAGACGGCACAGGTTCAGCTATTTATGGTTGGATTTCCAATTTTAGAACTGGTAGAGCTGGATACTTCAGAAACTTCAATAATGCAAACGGCCAGCCAGTAGTTCACGTTACAACGACAGGTACAGGTTCAACATTACTTATCAATCATCAAGGACCATCTGGAAATCTTGCCGTTTTTCAAAGTGCTAGTACCAATGTAGCAAGAATCAATAAAGCAGGAACAGGATTCTTCAACGGGGGAACTCAAAACAGCGGTGCCGACGTTGCCGAAGCTTTCGATGTAGAAGGTAATTCAGCAGATTACGAACCAGGTGACATCTTGGTCATTTCTACAGATACGGACAGAACGATTGAAAAATCATCAGAACCTTATTCTACATTAGTTGCTGGCGTTTATGCTACAAAACCTGGTGTTCTTTTAACCGAAGAAAATATCGATTCTGAATTGATTGGCAAAGTTCCAATGGGTGTAATCGGTGTAATTCCTACCAAAGTTTGTCTGGAAGGCGGAAGTATAAAAAGAGGTGATCTTTTAGTAACATCTTCTAAATATGGTGTTGCAATGAAAGGAGATCCTAAAAAAGTACAAATAGGGCAAGTTCTTGGAAAAGCTTTGCAGGATTACAATGCAAATGGAATCGGAAAAATCAAAGTATTAGTAAGCATCAAATAAAAATCAAACAAAATGAAAACATTATACATCACCACATTTCTACTTGCAGGCATTGTTTCTTTGCACGCTCAGGAAAATAAAACTGTCGAACAGCAAGACAACATGCAGCACATCAAAGACTCAAAAGCATTCGAGCAAAAATTGATGAAGCAAGCACAGGAAAAAAAATCAGAAACTCAAACTTCTAAATTAGCCTCAGAGCAAGGTTTCGAACGGAAAAACAAAACTGTGACTCCAGAACCAAAATCCAGCAGTCCTTCTGGAAAACTATTGCCAAACACGGCAAGTTTTGAAGAAATCCTGACAAGTATTCCAAACCGTAAAGTTGTCAGAAATACAAGCCCAAAACCAACAAATGCTGTAAAAGGTTTACCGAACACAGCAACTTTGGAAGAAATCAAGAAAACAATTCCTAAGAACTAATGATAAATTCGTAAAACTAAATTTGAATCAGAGCAGAATATTTTTGCTCTGATTTTTTATTTACCAAACCTTTGGCAGCATAATTGTTACTTAAAAAATACCATTCACTGTTATATATAGTTTTTTAAGAATAAGTAGGGGGACGCTTTGTTGGTCTCCCTATTTTATTTTAAATACATATTAAAATACAAGTGAAATTACTCCAAAAATCAAAGTCAATATGATACTTATAATACTCAGAATAAATGTTGATTTTTTTTGATGATTTAATCTTCTATAATTATTTCTGATATTACTGTACAGATAATATCTTTTCTCTACGAGAATCCAACCATTTTTTAAATAATCATTAAGCTCCTTTTCTTTGATTAAGTTATAATCAAAACCTACCATCAACATCCAATGAAGACATTGCTCTTTTTTGACTAAGTACTTGATAAACATAATTAAACGCTTTATCTCTAATATAAGAAAATAAATTGATGTTTGATTACGAAAGTATAAGCTGCTAATTAATTTCATAATTTTATTAGAAGAAATGTAAATCGTCAGCAAAAAGTAGACATTAGATATTAAAAATTTAAGGAGTGTTTTCATAAAAAGAGTAATTTTAATTATGGC
>Ga0116227_10012762_pt1 | contig 13530 bp, 3 predicted proteins | sample S1TSphgellanicum_FD_89693 | JGI IMG/M metagenome (GOLD analysis project Ga0116227, IMG submission 89693) | Host-associated microbial communities from peat moss isolated from Minnesota, USA - S1T2_Fb - Sphagnum magellanicum MG | ecosystem: Host-associated > Plants > Peat moss > Unclassified...
CATAAGGAAACATAATCACATGGTGCACATGATTTGCACATAAATTAATATGTGAAAGTCAATGCACCATGACCAAATTATGGAATCCTGCCACTTAACTTACCCCTTTAAACAATTACCTAAGTAATTGTGTAATTACATCAAGTCACACATCGAGTTACACAACCATCTTAATGATTTGTGATAATGTTTTTGGCTTCAAACAAAGTGGTTGAAGATATCCAATTTTTTCGCACATTACACATTTCACCCAAATTGACTAACGATATTAATTATTCTCATTATGTTTTAATCGTGAATGTGTAGTGAGACATGGTCTACTATATATGGATAACATTTCATGATATCATATTGTGTTTTTATTAAGAAGCTAATTGTTTGATATTGGTTTGTTAGTCTGAATGAAGATTGCACTAAGTAATCTTACTTTCTATTTGGCAATATTTAATTGCATGTCATGGAAAATCAATTTGCACAAGTAATATCAAACCTTCATGTAATGTGTGGAAGTGCATGATCAAACTATATTCTAAGCATGTCATTGAAGGGGAAATGGAGTAGACTTTTTTTAAAAGGGAGGGTTTTTTAGCTTCAAATGTGGGTTAGTTTTTGGAATTAGTTTAAAAATAAAAGAAAAATTTGCATGTGAAAATTTGAGACTTGGTGTTGTTGCCTTTTCATTTTGCGTTATGAGAAATGACAATATGACCCGTTGGTTTGCATATACAAAACAATGAACGCCAAATGATTTTTTTTCAGTTCTAAGACTTTGCATAAAACTTAATTCATCCTCATCCACCTCCTTTTGATTAGTGTAAAATATGAAGGGGAGAAATCCACACAAATTAATGCTTGGGTCACCAACCTTAGACCTTGTAACCTACTTATTCACTTATCCAATTTGGATGTTTTTGTGATGTTAAGTACATACGAAGGTTGCAAAAAATTTGGATCAATCAATTTTGGCACATTCAAATATGGAGAGCATTACTAGCTTGGAAGTGGGCAAAGTTATGAATGGGAGCCATAATTGAGTCCTTAGATTGTACTCATTATTCCTTGTCAATTATTATCACTAACTCCTTACTTGCTCCACGTTCCCCCATCCTTATATTACTACCTATTATGTATTTTTGATTATTATATTTTGTTCCCTTCTTTTTTCCCTTCCACATTTCATCATAACAAGTTAAGATAAGGATTTCAATATGAATGAAAAATATATTGGTTAACAAGTCATCACCCCAAACAATTATAAACCTAGCACTAAGGTGAGTTGCATACTTTGCTCATGTTCCAAAGCACAAACATGTTGGAAAATTAAATTTTAAAGGCTACCCAAGCATACTAAAATACATATCATAATAGTTTTATCATTTTGGCACAAATTAAATTATTTTTCATTCTTTCAAAAATTTGAAATTTTACTATTATTTGTGCCAAAATTTTAATAAAATCAAAATTTTGGCTTTCAAGTTTGAACCATAGATCTCCCATGATAGAGAGCTAAATCTAGGATAGTTTAGGCACATTAGACTGTTCCATAACTCTAACAATATCTTGATTATTTTTTTCTATAATCATTACTGCCAAAAATTGCAGAATCAAAAAATCAAGTGCCGAAGTTAAGATTTAAAATTTAATTAATTATTCGGCAACAAACTTTCAAAATGGTAAAGGTACTACTATACTTCCCAAAGTAATTAGTTTAGAAAAATTACAACCACCTATGGAAGTCAAGGCACTTGGACCAAGTCTAGCTAGGCCTTTTGGTGAAGCTTACTTGCCAAATTTTCCCTAGGCTTGAAAGGCTAGAAAAGCTTGCCTATATGGGGGTAGTAAAAAAATGGTTTTCTTGAACTCTTAAAAGTCTTGAATTGTAGTTTATTGAAATCAATATATCCCCTATTAAAAAAAAATCAACCTTACATTTTTTCATTTTTGAATTATGTTGTGCCAAATGGAGGTGTGTGGTAATTAAAGCTAAAACAAAAGGGTTGATAAAATTAGGAACAAATAACAACTAATCCATTGTCACACATGTTTTTATTTGAGCTTTAGAGTTTTTGAGGTGTCATTTATGATACCCTACCCAATTAGAAATTGACACATGGCATATGGAGCTCATCATAGAACAAAAAACATGTTTCATGAAGTGCTATATTGACATGGTTTTGTGACTAGTAGTGATGTGTGAGTATTTCATTTTGTTAATAATTTTTGGTTCCAATTTTTGAAAATTTAAAAACAAAAAGCTTCTAATTCATATCTTTTGAAAATTTCAGAATTAGAGAACCTCAATTTTTGGTTATTTCAAAGTTTTCAAAAAAGGTTATTCTAATAATGATAAGAAATTGGAATTAGTTTAGTGAGAATAAGTTTAAGTTCCATTAGGGTCTTCATTTTTTGGATGATATTTTTAGAAGATGATTTTAACATGTATTTTTTCAAAACTAGTTTATTTTTGCCAAATACATTGTTGTTGATGCCTCTTTGTCCCAAAGCTTGAACAACACAATGAGCACTTTGGGTTCTCTTGTGTATTTTCTTGAGATTCTACATGTGTTAGTTGATTGTTGTGATTAATTAATAAATTATGTAGCTTATGATACTTATTTTTGTGATTTTTTTTTTGCATTTCCTTGTTAGTGAACTATGAGACAATATGTTCACATTGTATGAGTTCCTTTTGTTACAGTAATTATTATTTTTTAATCAAATGCTTTTCCTTAAAACTTTCAAAGGTGTGTTTATAACTAAAAAGAAGAAAATTGAAAACCCTTCACATAGTACTTGTTTATGCATTCAATTTTGGAAATGGTCAACAATTTTGTTAATGTTCTTTGATACATGAAAGTCCTACATGACAAACATTGTTGTTTCCAAATGTCAATCAACTACAACGTATGTTAAAAATTCAACTTGAAACTATCTACTAAATCCCATTACATCACTCAACCAAGAATTTGGAGTTTGGTCAAAAATGAATACCTTCTATGTTCATTGGCTCTTTTAAGCTCCTAAAAGCCACCCAAGATGCAATGCACAATAAAAACCTAGTTCAACTTGATCACTAGTTCAATTGGAACATGTTCACCCTTAACATTTTTTTTAAAAAACCACCCACATGTAAAATTGTGTGTGTTTTTTTCCCTTTTCCCCTTAAAAACTTAAATCCTTTTAACCCCCAATGGATTTTTGCAAATAAGGTAAAAGAAATTTTCTTGCCTCATGGATGCTTAGAACTTAGGGTTTTTTTTGCTTCTTTCAACAATTATTGGTTTAACCCCAAATGCTAGAACTACAATCTAATTTTTTTCATTAATGCATCACATATCATATTTTTAAATCAGAGCTTGGACCACTTCATTTTCTCATTACCTCCCAACATTAATTTTTAATTATCACGATAGAAATGCATTATTTATTTTAAACCAAACTATTGGCCGTAACAAAATGAAGAGAAATTAACATCCTTTCAACTCAAGATTAATTCAATCATCACAACTCAACAACATATTAAAAACATGAAAAAACACCAAATTTACATGCAATTTAGTTTGGATTAAAAATCTCTTTAGTTCAAAATTCTTGGTTTTTCCCCCTTTAAATCGTCTTCAACTTGGCTGTTAATGTCCTATTGCTCCTTTCTTTTCCTTCATTAGTTCTTCTTCAATGCAACCTTATCCCTTGGCATGTACAACATTTTCAAAAAAATAAGGTTTGCTTACAACACAAATCACACACACAAAACAACACAACTACAACTCATATAAAGTTCCATTAAAGCCATAGCCATCCATGGGAAGAAAACAACTTATGGTTGCATCCCTTTTCTTAATAACAAAGATATGATAATAACATCTTCAACCCTAATCCAATTTCCATTCCCACAAATTTTCCCTTGCTCAATGTCATCTTTAAATTATTTTTTCACATTGATTTGTAAAAACTACACTACTTCATCATTTTGGGTCACATGTCTTTTCTTCTTAAAACATTTATTCTTCTCCGTCTCTTCCAACTCCTTATCATTTCATGTTTTTCATCTTGCACTACTAGTATGCTCATCATTATTGCATATAAATGAAACTAGATATCAACATTGGCAAAAGAAAAAGATGTGGATAAAAAACCACTAGTAGTGTCACATTGCAAGTGCAATAAAATGCTTTTTGATTTTGTTTGCAACCAAATTGGTGATGGGTGAAAGATGTTTGCTTGTTACTTAGTGTAATTTAATCAATAATTGAACTTATTTGTTCAAATTCTTGTTGCTAGAATTAATCACACTAGGTTTGACATGGAAGAAAAAATGTTAGCACTACCAAAATCCATTATTTGGACCATACATCATTTTCAATTCAACCATAAAGTTTTGACTTATATATGGGTAAAAAATACCCAATTCATGTTTGTCAATTTCAAATATAAGTTTTGCATACTATTTTATATTTAATGTTTATGCTACATTTAGAATCACACATGATTTATATCTCAACTTTTTACGTTGTTGAAGAATAAATGGTTTAAAAGCTTTGGAGCCATATTTGTGCATAAAATTTTTGTAGGAAATTTTTGTATATATATATATATAATGCCACTTTTATGACCAAAATTAATATTACACAACCATAAACCTAGAGTGATGCCATATGAAAACTTATGCTTTAAGCTATAAAGGGTGATGTATAACTTATTTTGACGTTGTTTTTAAAAAAGTTTGAATAGCTTCACAAAATATGCATATAATGTTGAATCCAAGTTGATTGTTGATTGTCATAATTGCTTACCTTCCTTTTAGATCAAAATTTTGGTTCACCTTAAAATGCAATTTACCTACTTCATTTACATCAATTTCACTCTCTCTCTCTTTCTCACACACACACACACACACACACACACACACATATTTGCAATTTTTTTCTATTGCTCCCCCCACCCTTCTATCTATTGTTAAAAATATATTGTTTTTAGTTTTTCAATATTCACCTTTGGCATATTTTTGTATGTTTCATAACCTCATTCGAAAAAAGGGTTTTACCAAGTTTCCCAAGTAGGTTGTTAAATAACAAATCTAACCATTTTTCACATTGGTTTTCTCATTGATTCTTCTTTAAGATGGCAAACTCAAAGCCTTGTTTTTGTTTTGTCACATTACATGATTAGACCAATTTTTTTAACGTGCTATTGAAAATCCAAGCTTTGTGCACCTATAGAAGCTCAACCTATTCAATTATATTCTTCACATTGAGTTAAAGGTCGTTTTGTCATGAAATTGAGTGATAGACTTGCACAAACCTTAAACTTGAAAACCTCCCTCCACACCTATTGGGTCAAAGGCCATTTTTTCATGAAACAAATGTTGGAGTTGCATAAACCCTAAATATCCCCCTCCAAACAGGGTTACACATGCATTGAGTTGAAGGTTACTATTTCATGAAAGAAGTGATGCAATCACATAAACACAAAAACCTCACTCCAAAATGTGCACCGATGTCCATGGTTTTGAAGGCTATACTTTCATAAAACAAAAGATGGATTTGCATAGACCTAAAACCCTAGAACCTGTGTACAAAATGAACTTGAAGCCCATTGGATCAAAGGTCAAAGGCCATTCATTTGTGAAACAAAAGTGATGGACTTGCATAAACCTTAAACCTCCTTCACAAGGGGCTTTGAAACCCATTGGCTGAAATGTCATTCATTTGTGAAACAAAGTGATGGACTTGAATAAACCTTCAAACCTTCAAAGCCCTCTCCAAAATGGCTTTTAACCCCACTGGGTCAAAGGTCATTCATTTATGGAACAAAGTGATGAACTGGCACAAACCCTAAACCCCATCCCCACAGCCTCCCCTCCCTCCAAAATGGGTTTTGAAGCCCATTGGGAGGAAGGCCCATTCTTTCATGAAACAAAATGATGGAATTGCATAAATCCTGTTTTCTTCTAAATCCTAGGAATCACAATACAAAAAAAATTCAGACAAAAAACCCATTGAATCCCCCATTTTGTGAACTTCAAAAACAAGAGTGATGAGTGAACTCAGCTCATAAAAAAAGGATCTGATTATGGTACTTCATAGATCTCCATGTACAAACAATCTTCTTCTTCTTCTTCTTCTTGCTTTGTTTTTCTCCTCTTCTCCTTCAATTGTGCAGCCGCCAGTTTGACAGTAAATTGTTTGGGGGGAGGGGGAAGCTAATGACACATCCCAAGAGAAGAGAAAATTAGAAGCATATATGTCAGATCTGAGACCCCCATTGTGCCAGAAGAATACTGAAGTAAGTTATAATATTGTATAGTATAGTGTGGCACATATTAATTTAGTTGTGGGGATCCCCCAAGTCTTTTTTTTTTTGTTTTTGTTTTTTCTCTTATGTGATGGGCATCATTGATTGGCTGATCACAAAAATAATAATTTAATCAAGCTTTGAACAGTCCCAAAAAAGAAGAAGATACATAGTGGTCTCCTTCTTTTGGGCTGCTTATGTAGGTTACAAGAGTAGAACTTTTTAGGACAAGGGACATGGGATAAGTGAGCTGATATTGGGAACATTTTGGGGGGGGGGTGGCACACAATGAGAACTTGATGGGAGAGGGGGTACCTCCAAAATTTTTTTTATTTATAATGAGCCATTTTGATTAGCCCATCAAAATAAATTCTGAAACTTTGGAAGCTCCCAAAAGTAAGAAGTTTCTATGTTAGGATGTAGAGCCTCCCCTTTGGATCTATAAAAACTAGAAAAGAAAAGACATTAGAAGAATAAGAAGTTGAATCAGTGGTGTGTTTATAAATGAGGGTTGTGTCACACTGTGGCCTTGCCATTTACATTTTAAATGGATCTTAAGGCAAAACAAGAATTATGGAAACTCAAAATATTTCACCATGCAAAAATATAGTCTTCAAAAAATCCTCTAAAAGAAACCAAAATCCTTCAAGATATCATAACTCTATAGCTAATCTCAAGTTTCAACACCAGCCAAAAATATCATCTTTCAAAAAATCCTCATATAAAAATACTAGACCTATTATTTATTACCTAGGGGCCAAAATCCCTTAAGCTACTATACTCTATAATGAATCTAAACACAATATCCTCCTTGCCTTGGTAAGCAAGGCCAATAAAGTTTTGCAGGGTTTTGATGAAGAGTTAGAAGAAGAAGTTGAATCAATTATAGCTGGAAGATACTGGCATAGATATATTGGTTGAACATAATAATATCAATCTCCAATGCAAAAAAATCCACAAATAGATAATAATGTTAAATTACCAACGCAAAAAAATTCCACAAATAAATAATAATATCAAATCTCCAATGCAAGAAACACACCCAAATAGATAATAATATCAAATCTCCAGTCCAAAAAAATACATAAATTTAGTGCACGCATCAGGATTTAGTGCAACAGAATCTCTCCCTTAATAAGTAAGGGGAGGGGGAAAAGAAGGAGGACGAAGAAGAAGAAGAAGGTGCTATGGCCCTGCATCAAATATGGGGTGGCAGATTCCAGAGATTAGCTTGGGCACCAAAATCCACTACTAGCTAGCTACCCGTGTGCATATTTATGGTTTCTTAGATTCATGGATTCTTTCAAGCAGCCGGCGGCGGCTAAGTAATCTGGTAGCTGATCATCATCATTAATAATGCAGTATTACTACTACTACCCAGTTTCCAGATCATTAGCATCCAGACTTGGTTGAAGAGAAAGAAGATCCACCACCACCAGAAGAAGAAGCAGAAGAAGAAGAAGAATGGAGAAGCCTGCTGAAGAAGAAGAAGAAGACTGAAGAAGCCTGAAGAAGAAGATCATCAGCATCATATATAATTACTAGATCACCAGATTAACTGAAAATTATTTCGCTCCCCCATATCATTAATCACATAGAAATGGCTGCTGAATGAAATTGGTTTTGCTGCAAATTCAATTATTTTGCCTGGACCTAGAATGCTTCACAAATTCTGAGAGTTTTTTCCAAAGTCTTTTTCCATAACAACATAGGCTACTTACTACTACTGAAGTCCCAGGGTTTTCTTAGGAATTTCTTTATGTATCCAAAGTGGTGATCATCATCTGTAGGAAGATTTATTAAAAAAATGGTGATCTTCCTTAAGAATATTTAGCCAAATCTGGCTATCAACCAGATGGGTTGTATAATTCTTCAATCAACCTTGTATATTCATGGCTACACACTGAAAATAAAAAAGGAAAAGAAATCTGGAAATTTTCACTATTTTCTTTTCCCACTTCTGGCGATGGAAACCCTCCAAAATCACTTCATTTTTGAGTTTTAAATTTTTTTTTAAATTCAAAATTTATTTTTGGCTACATTTCGCCAGTAAAAACAAAAAGCTGATACTAACCTAGTTATGTCAAGAGCGTCTCCTCCACCCACAAAAGTAAAGTAACTGTTATATTGTATTTTGGATGAAGTACATTCAAATATTGTGAAACTACAGTTTGGGCCTGTAAATGGTATTTTGGATGAAGTACATGCTTTTAACTAGTGTGAAACCCCAGTTTGGGCCAGTACATCATGTGTCCGTGGTCCCGTATAAATTAATTTTGAATTAATTACAGGTCTCAAATAGTGAGAAACTCCAATTTGGGCATAAAATAATAGGCCCATGGCCCGGACACAGAAATTTGGATGAAGTACAAGCTTGTGAAACTCCAGTTTGGGCCAGTACATATGCTCATGGCCTATATACACAATACTTTTGGATGAAGTACAAGCTTATGGAAACTCCACTTTGGGCCAGTAAATTTGTCCTTGAGAGAGTTCTCTTTTGGGTTCTAGCATTTGTGCTTACATCAATTTAACTTTCATATCCTGTTTATAACCAAATTTGGCTAACTCGACTTTTCGATGATTCGCATTTTGGCTACATCTCCAAAAAATGAAAAAAAAAACCCACTATCTGGGTTAGAGTCAAGTTAGAGTCTGACTCATAGGGACGGGGTGTGGTGTCGGTTTAAGGTTTAGGGTTTAGGGTTTTTACTCGGAAAATAAAATATAAATAAATAAATAAAAATTAATTCTGATCAGCAAGCAGCAGCTGGCCTGGATATCTCAGTTGGTTTTATTGAATCTGATGATGATGAATGATGGGTGATGAGCTTGAATCAAGCCCTCAACACCCACCCCCTTCCCCCCTCGCCTTCCTTCTCCCACCCCATCCTCTTCTTCCACAAAGATTCATCAGTTTCTTTTATGATCAGGATTCACAAGTGCTCATGATGATCTCTTCTTTGGCTTTTATGTCTGTCTGTGTTTTTTTTGTACTGTTTATTATGTCAGTGGTACCTATACGGTTTAGGAATCTGAACTCTAATAAGTATTTCCCCTTTCACAACTCTCTCTCCTTTGTTCTGGGGAGGAAGGAAAAGGGGGGCGGGGGTCGCTTGTATATTTTGAGTATCTCCTAAGTTCAATGGGTTATCAGGTAGTTTGCTGCCTATTTGTAAATAGGATACCTGTTATTTGTCTACCCTTGTTTACTTATTTGTAAATATGGAATTATATATTTATCTATTTGCAATTGATCAATATCAATATTTTAAAAATTATAATGAAATAAACATGTTATTTTATTTTTTTTGAATTTTTTTTCAAGATTTATTTTTTGGGGGGTGTGCAGGGCTAATTTATGTTCTACATGTTTATAGATTTTATCTCCAAAGCAATTAAAAAAAAAAATACCTTATTTTGAATTGATGTCATTTTTGTAAAAATGTAAGTGACTCTCCCTTACTCTATTTCCTTCCTTCCTTTCCCCAGTCAGGCCCATTATGGTTTTTAAAAATGCAAATTAAAGGTGGTTTTTTGGGGACCCAATTGGTGATTTTATATATGTTTTGGATCACAAAAAATTGGGAAACTTTTGGAATTTTTTTTCTCATTAAAATTCAACAAAAAAAGAATTCTAGGTTTTTTTGCGAAAAAAATTGCAAATTTTTTGACATCATAAAACTGAAAAAAAGACAAAAGAAAAAAGACTTGGACCCAATACATAGTGCATGTGGAAGAAAGACAATAATTTCTGTGTGGGCATTTTAATTAATTAATTAATTAATTAATTATTTCTGGGGCCTTCTTCTGGTAGCCTACTGTGTTTCCTTCATGATGTAGGTAGTCAGCCATGAAGAGGAGGAAAAAAGGAGAGTAAATGAGAGAAGCTTTTCTCCAGAACTGGTGCTGTCAAATTTGCTTCATCTCTTTTGTTTGGATCAAATAAATGCCTCCTGATGCAAAATAGCAGCAAGAGCAGAAGAAGCTCTGTGCTATGAAATAAATTTTTATTGGGAAATTGCAGAATTCTCTGCAGCTGCATTCTGATTCCCTCCCTCCATCTCCCTACCTTCCCCAACTTGGCTCCAGTGTACCCATCTGATGAGGCATCAAACCAAAAATACCCATCATTTGCATTTGCACCTTGAATGACATGAAACCCACTTTTTCTGAATGGATTTTCACTAACTTAATTGTTGCCCTCATTGTTGTTGTTGTTGTTGTTGTTGTTGTGGTATTATGCAATGAATAGGACTAACACAAGACCGTTCTTTCTTTCAGTTGTTTATGTGGAGTTTTGTTAGTAGAGAGTCCTTTGAAAAAAATAAAAATAAAAATAGCTTTTTTTTGTTATGTTTGTTAGTAGAATTTTTTGTCAGTTACAAATGTTTATTTTCCTCCTTTTTCCTAGATGGAAAATTAATTTTGACTTGGAGAAACATGATTTCAATGACACATACAAACCAATTTTTGTTTTCAAAAAATGGCCCTAAGTCAACAGGTTTTGAAAAATACCCTCAGTTCTAAAACTGTCAACAGGTTCCAGCAGGTAGTCAAAATAAAACAGGATTTTAAAATTTATAAATAAATAAATTAATTAAATTTATTTTTTTTTATAAAAAAAAATCTCGTAATCTGTGGTCTATAGCCAACTTTGGTTACATCACAAATTTGAAATTTTAAAAATTTTAAAAAAGGAAAAGAAAATACATTGTCAGGTAGAGAGCTAGTAGCTACCATGCATGCACATAACATGAGCCTTAAATATTTAGTGCTTGTGAACAACAATCTTTGCCATCATAAGCTGACTCTTATGCAAGTGTAATTGTTTTTTCCAGGACTTTTTTAAGTACAATAATATGGGCTGAGGGCAATTTAAAGCACATTGGCCACCTTACAAACTCTCTTTGAAAATCTGATGTAAAGGTAGAAGAAAAAGGGAGTTGGGGGGTGAAATAAAGCATACATAATAATAATAATAATAATAGCAAATAATAAATATTATTTGCAATTATAAATAAGTCAGAAGCTTTTTTCCTCTATTTATGACATCCCTCCAACTTCCAAAAGCTTCCAACAAGTTAGTTGTTGCATGCAAATGGAGATAATTATTTTTTGGAAATTCAGAATTCATTTATGTTTTCCCCCAACTGATCAAAACTCCCATGCAAAAAAGTGGAGGAAAAAAAAACACACTAGAATAGAAGAGATGATGATTATGATGATGATGATGATGAACCCATCAATAGATAAATACTAAATTAATAGATGATTTTTTTATAAAAAAGGTTAATTATTCTTTTCATTGGTGAAAAATATATTCCATGTTTTAAGAAAATTATTATTTATGGTTTTTTCAAAATAACACACACTTTTTACTCTCTTTATAAGGACCATAATAAAATCCCTTAGTTTTGTCTGTGCAGATTTAATGTTGCTCCTATTCATTCCTGCAAAAGAGCAAAATTTCAAAAACTTATTAGGCTTTTGGATTTTACAGCTGTTGTTGGCTTTCATTGAATGAACTTCTGACTTCCTGCAAATAAAATTAAAAATATTTTTGTGAAAAATTAAAAATTTTCCCATGAAACTCATGAATTCAACAAAAAAAAATCAGAGTCAGTAATAAGTCATTAAGATATTTGATTACTGACCCCTTTTTTTTCTCCTTTTCTTTTTTCCTTCTGTGTTTCACAGTGTCAGGGAAGCTATCAAAAATTCCAATCACCTTCAAAAATTTCAGGGAAAGTCAGATTAAATTTTCTGTGGAGTTGGAGGAAGCCAAAAACATGATGCATCATGGATTTTGCCCATTTGTTCCAATAATGAAAATAATAATAAATAATTCATTATTATTAGAGCATCTCCACCCACAATCCCTATTTGGGCCTCGATTCATGTTTTACCATATCCAACATCATAACAAGTTATTCTCTCATCCTAGACATTGTTTTGCATTTAGACAATATTTTGTTTTCATTTTCAGCAAAACAAATTGGGAAATTATCGGTAAATTCATTTAAAAAATGTAATTTGACTAGTTAGTTCTGTTAATTTCTTAAGAAAACACCAAAAAATCAATTTCACAATAATTGAAAGAAAAAAAAAAACCAACCCTTTATTCTCACCCCTATACATGAAAAATTGGATAGTATATAAAATGAGAGACTATTTATTTAAATGTCATCACTTGGCTATTTCAAAACAATCATTTCCTTTTTACTGGTACGAGTATCTCCATAATAATTGGGTTATTTCAAATACCATAGTACCTTGGCTAGTTTGACACTAATTATATTATTTTTCAGAGATGTTGGAAAATTTCCCCTAAAAAGTAATTATTTATCAGAAATATATATTTTTGTTTCCTGAAGGAAAATAAAAGAATCTGATGAAGTAGTTGGGAATATATCATTTTTCAAAATTATGAAATTCTCAAAAACTAATTAATTAATTGATTAATTAACAAACATATGTTTTTTGAAGTGGCCAAGGTAATCACTCTTTCATTTCATAATGGCTAGAGATGCCGCGGCTCTTACTTACTTATTTACTAGTATTTTTATTACATTCCTTCCCCAATTCCGTGACATAGCTGAAGTGGTGATAAAAAAAGAGATAAATTTAGCCAAATTTGGCTATAAATATATGAAAAAAAAGGATTAAAACCAATCCTTCTATATTTTCAGCTACATACGTATTCAGATTTTATTTTTTAAAAAAAAATTTCCTCTCATTCGTTTGGAGGCCATTATTATGTCGAGCCTACAAATGGTTTGCTCGGTCTTCACCTGTGAAGGCCGTATCTATCTGCCGAATGTTGTACCTAGTTAAGTAGTAGTCGAACGAATACTCCAATTTCCGGCTGATGCGAGCCAGTGGGGTTTTTAATGAAACGACCAGTGTTTTAATGCATGTGACTGGAATTTTTGTCATGGGTTACATTCCAATTGAGTTGTGTTATGAGTGTTTTGTGTGTTCTGAGTTCTGACTTGACTGACCCCCCCTTCTCCCCCCCCCAACCTCCCCTATCAATGCCCGTCGGAGGAGGAGGTCGGAGGAGGACACAACCGAAGAAGTCGTTCCGGAAATCTAGATGGTGCGGGAAAACAACTTCCGCTCTTGATGTGTGTACGTATTGTATCGTGTAGTGAATATGTCAGGAGACGAGTCCTCATTAGCCATAAATGAAAAAAAGTAATTGCCGAAGAAGAAGAAGCTTTTTCCAGAAAA
>Ga0116227_10012763_pt1 | contig 13529 bp, 11 predicted proteins | sample S1TSphgellanicum_FD_89693 | JGI IMG/M metagenome (GOLD analysis project Ga0116227, IMG submission 89693) | Host-associated microbial communities from peat moss isolated from Minnesota, USA - S1T2_Fb - Sphagnum magellanicum MG | ecosystem: Host-associated > Plants > Peat moss > Unclassified...
TTTGGGCGGTGGGGTCAAACCCGGCGCGGTTCACCAGGTGCTCCTTTTCCCCCCCCTTCTCTTTCCCCCCCCGAGGCCCCCCCTTCTTCTCGGTTTTCCCCTCGTGCCCCCCCCCCCCCCCCCCCCCCCAACCCCCGGCACACAGAATTAGGGTTAGGGCTTGTGAAACATACAATTAGGGTTAGGGTTCTTGAGCTGAAACGGTTTGGGAGGCAAAGGTGAGCATGCATACACTTGGGAGGATTTATTTGCCAACATTCATCAAGTATGTGCACTTTATTTTGTTTTCTTTCTTTGTAATTTTTCCTTGTTTCTTGTTTCTACTTATGGTGTTGCAATGCACGTGTTCTAAACTATACTTTTGATCCTTATAATGTCTTGAATTGCTAACATTTATAAACCTTCAAACCATTTGGAAAGGATGGAGAGTGAAAAATAAATAACAATGTTTTTCATGTTTCCTACACTAGAAACAAATGGTTGTGACAAATTCAAGAATGTCATGCAAACATTAGAGAAAATGCATAGGAGTTTTTCTATGTCTATATTTGTAAAGGGAACAACTTAAAGTTTAAACGATTAATCTATGAGCATTAACTCAAGGGTTGTCGCATGCCCTTGGATGAAGAATATGACAACCAACTCCAATTGAATCTTTACTCACCATTGATAAGCACATGAAAACAAGCTTGTGAGGGATATAGTAAACATGTTGGACTATAGGATGAATGATCAAGCATGTCAGTCACCCAATGACAATAACAATTGTAGTTCTTTCCAGATACAAAACAAGCAAAAGGTCATGCCAAAGTTTTAAAAACAATTTAATACCATTTCACAATAACCTTATGACCATTATCTATGTAAACAATTTACATACTAACACAAAAAAGGATTAATTTTCGTGAGTTGATGAAATTTGGGTTTTCTTTCAAATCAAGAAAGTTAGTTTGATATCCATCTCCATGTTATCCATTAATTAATTCGAAACCTTGCTATTCTTATAAATTTTTAACTACCTTCACATTTTCTAATTTTTTTACATGCCATTTTTTTTTTCACAAGTAATAACTTCTCAATTTGTACATTCATTCGAATAATTGATTCAAATTCCTCCAGGTCACATTTTCATTTTATCGTAACCTTAACCTTAGGCTCGTGACCAAAGTAAAGGTTTGCAAAGGTGCGGGCTAAGAATGAAGCTCGAGAGCCACATTTCATGCTCCCAAGATTATAGGAAAATGTGAGGAAATGAATTCACACACTCCTAAGTGAGTTCCCACTTTGGGAGTTGGAGTCCTGATGGACTCTCAAATTTTCAAAAGGCGATTGTAGAGGTCAAAAATCATTGGATTGAAAAGCTCTTTATATTATTGGAAAGCTCTTAGAACTTAGATGTCTTAAATGGGCTCGCATGACCATTTGGGTACTTAAAACATAAATTATGGCCAAAAGAAGGGTCGAAAGTCAATTATCAATTTGACTCCCGACCACTAAAAGTTTGGAATCACTTTGATTTACTTATGTGCAAGTGACATGCCACATATCGTTGGAAAGCTCTCGACAAAAACTACAACTTTGATTTAGACCTCATTTCAATTAGAGGTTTGCACAAGAGGTTATGGGCCTCCAAAGTTTCGAAATTCTCAATTTCAAGAATTTCAAGACTCCAACTTGGGAGTCCCAAGACAAAATGACATTTGGGTGCAGGCCTCGTGACCATGGATAGAGAATACTATAAGGGGGAAAGTGATGGCTTCCCCCAAGTTTGGATTGTGGTGAATCTTGTGAGTCCGTGTTTGCTTGTGATTTGTCCGTGCACCAAAAATGTTCAAATTACGCACTAATCAACTTGTTGTTTGATTTGTGCAGGTCTATGTGAATAATTGACCCATTTTTCACTCGTCCTAGTCCCCATCTTTGAGCTTCAACATGCCCCTCTACCCCGAAATGCTACAAACCAAAGAGCGTACCTCAACTCCTTATCCTTCCTTTGTTTTCACCTTTGGATTTGTAGTTGAGTCTATCAAGGAATTTGGGGTGCATCACATTCATTCCCTTTTTTCTTTACAAGCCATTTCCATTTTTTTCCAATGGAACCTATGAAAAATATTCCCTTCCTTAATATGTTTTATAAAAAACTTCATAAATGTTTGCCTAATTCTTCATTTCCTTTTTTTTTATCATTAAATTATAATAATAAGATTTGCAAAGCTTTGTTGAAGGATGTGTTTTACCAAGTGGTGAATTTTGGAATTCTTCAATCAATTTGGTAATTTTAAAATTAAAAAAATTAAGCAGCCCCTATGTGCATCAAATTTTTCACCACCCACATTACACTTCTTCAACATTGGTGCTCCCAAAATCTCAACTTTCTAACTTCTTGTGCAAATGGATTGTTATTAAATTTGAATGAATGTTAATCCCCAACATGTCTTCACAAATCATCAAATTCATCATTTTTAAATCATAAATGATACAAACAAATTAACAAGGTGTGGACATAGGAATTGATGCATGCATTGACCTATAATGCTCCAACAAATGTTTTTTAATATTGTTGTATTCCTATGAACACACATAGCAAGGGCCACCATTTTTTTTTAAAAACATGGCCTTGTGATCCTTTATCCAATGTCTCTTTAAAATTTGCATCAATTTAAACAAGGATGATTATATAATCATTTGTAAACTTGATTTTAAATTATTGTTGATTGGTTATTGCATCATTTGCAAATTAGGTCATTGAATTTCTTGCAATCCTTAGATAAGCTAACTAAGATTTTAGGAAATATAACCAACCCCTTGATGAACTACATTCATTTTAAACTTCCATGTAAAATGGGGAGTGATTTCTCTTCATATATTTTGCTTGGATCTACACTATGACTTCCAATATGATGCAAAATTTCAAAATTATGCTCTTCATGTAAGAGTTGATTCATTTTTTGATGGTGGTTTTTACATGTTGAACTAAAAATTATAATAACATTATTGATGATCCACCCACCTTTCACATTTGAATGTGCATTTCACAATTAGAATGCATGTATGATATGTGTAAAAAGGAAAAAGTATGACATTAAATCTTATGGCCTAAATATTCACAAATGGAGATTGACAAATTGGTTGTGCATATGGCTTTACAAACATTTTTAAAGGAAAAGTTTTACAAACATAGAGAAAAACTCACACATAAAGAGACCCTTCAAAGTTAACCTACTAAATATTATATTTGAATGGCATTCCTTTTTTTTGCAACAAGAGAGTAACAAAATCTCAAAATGTTTAGGGTTTAAAGTTTAAATTGGCTTTTACAAATTACCAATATGTACAAATTGTGTAGAAGTTTTTCATGGAAGATGATCAATGAAAATACAAACAATTTCAAAAATTGATTAGAATGGTGTAAACAATTCATCACAAATCCTACTAAAATAAATACCTCATCAAGTATAATTGACAATGGTTTTTGTTGGTAGGTTCAAATAAAGGTGTAACATACATGAGATCCATGCCATGAAGATTTCAAATTGGTTTTACTTAATTTAAACATAATTGCATTTCAAGTTGCTTCATTTATGTTATACATATATATTTTATTCATTAACATAACATTAAACAGAAAAATTAACTAAAATTATTCATTAATGAAAAAATAAGTATTATATATTTGAACCTAATGTGATAAGATATTGAAGATGATTCTTTCATGCTTTCCAAAGGTACAAGGTTCAATTTTTGTAAAATCCAACAATGTGAAGTTGAAATAAGTAATTTTCCAACTTGCCCTCTAAAAAATTATGTAATGCAAAATATCATTTGCACATATAATATGCGATGAGTTGCTTGCTTTAACAAGATTTATGGTGAGTTGCATATGCCATTCCAACTATTTCCAACCCTAACAAGATTTATATTGGATTGTATCTACCCTTCCAATTGTTTGTTGCTTCTACCCAAAGGGAAGAGACTATGAATTGGTGTAAGATTTGGGAATAAAGTATTCCTTTGAAATTATCACGTGTACAAGTGACATTTGAAATACTTTTGTGTGCATATGATGGATGAACATGTTCCATATAAATGCATGCATCTAGATCCAATGACAGAAGTTTCTAGATCGAACTTTGAACCTATTCAAAGGGTAGAATCATTACATGTATGATGAATTGTTTGTTCTTATAGGCAAGGACTATGCATTCACATAGGTTTAGGACACCATAACATTTTATAAGTGGTTTGAACCTTAAGGTTTAAAAGAAATAGTTTTCAAATACATTTACAAAAGGTATCTAATAAATGAAAACTAGCTTCTAAAGATTAAATACTTTGTTTTCAAAGCTTTAGCAGTACATAAGAAGAATCAAATAATTTGATATTTCAAATATTTACTTCATTGTTATGCATTTTATTTTTTATGGTCAAAATTTTGAAATATTTAGAGTAAGGTTACTTGGCTTTTTTCTCCCCCAAATTTTTTAATATTTCAACAAAATTTATAGATGATAAGTTGTTATAAGTATGATATTGGGCCACCATATACTAGTACACCATGTAAATTGGATGTGTGTGGCAAGGAAACACTTTCTTTTGTATTCCTACATTGTAGCTAATCATAATGGTTAGCTATGTACTTAATATCCACATGCCGCAACATACCGAGTAGCTATCAAAGTGCCTTACTTACCTAATAGTCGATTACATTCCCCACCTACTTACCTATCATACCTATCTACTTGAGTTTCATGTTGTTACACACTACCAATGACAATCAATTGATAATAATAAAAAATCGATTTTTTAGAAACTAAGTTCCATTGAAATGAAAATATTAAATAACATTGCATGCAACTTGAATTGAATTCAAATTGAATTTATTGAAAAGAAATGGGATGCAAATTGATGTAGAAAATATGCTTACAACGATGGTGTTGAACAAAAAAGAACTTTGAAAAGACAGAGAGATTTGAGAGACCTTTCCATTCCTCTTTATTTGAGAATCGACTAAAAAAATTCCAATTTGAAATTGTCCAAAAAACCAACTTATCATCTATAAATCTATACCCTAAACCCTAAACCCAAACCCTAAACCTAAAACAATCCTACCTGAGTCATTTCCAATGAATCATCGCAACTAGAATTTACATAAATAGTTAGGGGAATTAGAAAAGGGATTTATTTTTTAATGATCCACAAGCAAGTCATAACAAGATCATAACATTTCCCACCTACATTCTTATGATCCTCACTTGCTTACATATTGCGAGGTTCACACCCTTATTTTTCTATTTGGTTATTTTGTCAAGTTGATCTTTACTAGTTTGCCAAGTCCACTTTGCGAAGTGCACGTTGCCCAATTGTCAATTCTACATTGCCAAGTCCACATTCCCAAGTCACCAACTCCACATTGTCAATGTAACATTGCGAAGTTGCCAAGTCCACTTAACCTTGTGAACTGCCCGAAATGAACTTCAAGCTGCCCACAAATTAAAATGCTTCTGGGTTGTCCAATGCCTGAATTTTTTTTTGGACTGCCCAAACCTTTGCCCCTTATTTTTTCTTTTTTCACGAGCTGCCTAGGCTCACCTGCCCTACCCCCGTCCTCCCCCCCTCTTTCCCTTATCTCCCTCTCTCTTGCCCTCTTTTCTTTTCACTTGATCGCTCTTTGAAGCCTGAGAGGAGCCCTTTCAAAATTCAAGGTACCCACTTTCTCTCCCTCTTTCTCTTTTGACTTGATGGCTCTTTGAAATTTTCAACGAGCCCTTTCAAAATTTAAGGTATTCTCTAAATGAAAATTTGAACATATAGAGTGCAAATTGAAAGGTTTTGAGTTCAAATTTTATGTCTTCTATGTATCTATTTTTATGCACCATGTGAAATTGAAGCCATCCTAATAGAATGGAAGTTTATCCAAGAAAGATATTTTAAAAATCATCTATAATTTTTACTTTATCCACAATGTGTAGTTCATTCGCAATTTTTTTTGGGTATCAAAGTCATCCAAATTCCATGGATGAATATTTAGGAATACCTTTTGTGAATTTCAACAGATGAATGGATGAAGTTTTGTTGATGAATATGGACAAAATTTAATGAATGAAAAGCTGAACTTTCATGGAACAAAATTCATCCATGAATCATTGTTGCTAGAAAGGATATCCTTGGGCTAGGGACATCCATGGGCAATGATCGTGGGCATCAATAATAAGCCCCAACATCCCTTTACATATTCCTTGAACAAAGAAACAAGGGTTTTCCTATGGAGGTTTAGTGCACTTCAAGCAAGTTCAGAGGATAGTTTGAATTTTGAAAGGGCTCCACTGAAGATTCAAAGAGGCATCAAGAAACCCCCGGGAAAAAAAAAAAAAAAAAAGGAAAAAAAAAAACCCAGGGAAAAAAAAAAAAAAAAAAGAACAAAAAGATGAAGGATGAAGGAAAAGATGAGGAAGGGGTTGGTGGGTGAGGCAGCCCATGGAAAAAAAATGAATCTGGGGCAGTATGAGTTTTTGGGGGCAGAGGTTTTGGCAGACCCAAAAAAAAAGATGTGGGGCAGCTTGAAGCTCATTTCTGACAGTCCACAATATGAAGTGCACTTGGCAATGTTGTCTCAGCAAGGTGCAGTTGGTGGTGACTTAGCAAAGTGCAGAAAACATGGGAATGTGGACTTGAGGACTTGAAATAGTGGGACTTGGCAAACTTGCAAAGTCATCTTTGGCAAAATACCTGAGCTTGAGATGGTTTAGGGTTTAGGGTTTAGGGTTTCTCATGCATACAAATTGATTGATAGTGGTCTTGATGTAAGAAATTGACTAGAGACCATATAACCTTGAATGTTTTATAAAATTCGTATGATATTTTTATTTTCCGTTTGTGTTGATAACCTTTAATATTCAACTATGATAAGTATGGTTTGAAAATTGAAGCTGAAAAAAAGAATTAAATCTCACTCAACTTTTATGTCTGTTTTTCTTTTCATTTTACTTCCTTTTAGAACCATAAAAAATAAAATTAAATGCAATTTGCTATTTCAATCAAGGTCAAACAACATCATGAATTACCAAACCCAATATTAGTATTGGCAAGTATCAAGCAATGTTGGGTAATTATTAGGGCAATTCTTAAGATTCATATTATATATATTTTTTAAATCAAATAATTGGCCACAAAACCATAGATCTTTTTAAAATATGAGATACCCAATTGACATATTGATAATGATACCCGGTTGACATATTGATTGTGATACCCGGTTGACATATTGGATTATATTTGAGACTCTTTTGATACTAGGGGAGAACTTTGGGCAAAACATGTGGGATTAAGCAAGGTGCTATTGGGAACACCCTTGGGGAACACATTGGGAACCTGATGGGGAACTGAAGGAAACATGTTGGGAACAAAGGAAAAATGGAAAAAAAATCAAGGCACTTTGAGTGCATGCTGAGCCTTCCTCTGACTGCATGAAATTTCTATATTCAAAATGTAAATAGTTGCCAACTTGCCCAAAATCCAAAAGCCATTGTGGGCAAAAGCAAGGCTAATGTTGTGGAAATTGTGATTGTAAAAATATGGACCATGAAGGGAACACATATAACATGACAAACAAGCACAAAAACCAAGCTTCCAACATTGGCCTCAATTTCTCAATCTTGGTTTAGGGTTTAGGATTTAGGGTTTAGCTTGGGCTTCTCAATTGTTCCATGTGCCGAAAATTAGATCATTGTCATAGAATACAAATGTGTCTTTTTTGGGCTAATTAGGAAAGTACAATGCACATACATGTCTTGTAATTTCAAACTCAAAATTCAAACCAATCCCTCTTGAGTGACTAGACTACTTCATCAAACCAGAAGTATGGGTGAATAAATTCATTACAAATTCTCATTATTTAGGGCACATTCTGCGATTTTGAGGGTGGATCACTTGGCACAATACCAAAGTGTATTTTAGATTTTTTTTTTAATTTTTATTTTTTTTAGGTTGTCCCAACTATGAAGAAATTTTTCAGGCTAGCATGTAATACAGAAGATTGGGCTGGCCTGAAATTATATGAAAAATCACAAGACTTCTTGTGATTTAAAAGTCCAAAAGTTTCAGAATCCAACTCGAACATGTGTTACACTACTGGTGTCACATAACTGGGCAATTTTTTTGTCAATGCTTGACTTGTAGAGTTGTGAGATGACTATGAGCACAGCTAGATGCACCAAAAGTACACTTTGTTTATAAGCTCCAGACGAAGCTGATTAAGTGATATCTTGCATCTCCCTTTATAGTATCACATTTCCGAGCATGTGAACCAGTGGACTTTGTGGCTAGTGGAACCCCCCTTCCTTTCGTCAAAAGGGGTTCCATTTTGTCATGAATTTTGTCCATTTTCTTTACATTCGGGGTAACGACATCATCCATTGTAGTAGGTATGGCTTTCCCCCACCCAAATAAATTTAATGGTCCGCCGTCATTCTGACACTACATTTGTTGGGGCCCCCTCATATTTTCGGAACGTCTCCTCGAAGTTTCGTTTACACCAAAATTGACCACACATGATCCCTTGAAAACTGGATGCAGCTTTTTTCTCGTGGGGGAGAGAACCGAAAGGGTGCATGGCCACCCAAACCGTATGTGGAAACCTCAACGAGATTTGAAGGGTTCATGCACGGCTTGATGCCCATTGGAGAACATGGTTCACAAAAGGTTCTCCGAGTCCATTCTATTGGGCTTCTCTCTTTTGCCATTTGAGACTAATGTTTGGTCCATAAGACTTCTTCGGTGCTTATCTAAGTAGATCTTTTCCATGGGACCCCTCACTCTATTCTTCTTCCTTTTGTTTTGTCGCCTCCTACCGTGATAATTTGTGTATGGCAAGGATTCTCAATGTAGATCTAGTGGGTGGGACCCTTCTATTATTTTTCCCTTTTTTTTTTGGGTTCCTCCTCCTACCATGATAATTTTTTGTAGGGTGAAGCTTCCCAACTAGGGCATTATGGTTCTAAGGACCGAGGGATGGGAGCCCAATGGGACCCTATGTTTATCCCTAGGGAGCTTACAACCATAATGCCCACTAAGGGGTGGGAGCCCAATGTGGCATTATGTTTAGCCCTAGGTAGCTTACAACCATAATGTCCCTTCGGTGTGGGAGCCCAATGGGGTATTACGTTTATCCCTAGGTAGTTTACAACCATAATGCCCACTTCAGAGTGGGAGCCCAATGGGGCGTTACACTTATCCCTAGGTAGCTTACAACCATAATGCCCACTTAGGGGTGGGAGCCCAATGGGGCGTTACGGTCCTCCCTAGGGAGCTTACAACCATAATGCCCACTTAGGGGTGGGAGCCCAATGGGGCGTTATGGTCCTCCCTAGGGAGCTTACAACCATAATGCCCTCAATGGGTAGACCTACCTTTCGATAAAAATTTGTGTTGTGTGGGTATATTTATTATTTGGGATATACCCATCAAACATATATAGGGCATCTAATATATCTTTGTTTATTTTTTAGAAATTCATGCACCTTGTAACTTATGCATAACCTCTTTTTGTGTGCAAGGATTTTTTTGACACATTTATACCCATTTTGCAAGTGTAGGACTTATGCATATATGGAGACATGGATAGATATGATGGAAAGATTGGGTAAATAGGCATTATACTTATAAAACCTATTTATTACTCAAATATGACCTATAACCTTAAAAAAAACCTAAAATCTAACTATTCCATTGCACCTAACCATTCATTTAAGGTTTAAGGCCTCATTTGTCATTTTATGTTACACTTTTTTTTTCTAATATTAGTGATGTTGAATTTCTTTTGTTCTTTTGAAGTTTTGGTCCAATCATTCGTGATTTGCGATTAGTAACATTCTTTCAAGCTTTGAACATCATCACTCTCAAATGCCTACTTGTTGAAGAAGTTATCATTGTTGGTTGATGTTTCAAGGGATCATTGTGAAGTTGGTCATAGGTTCCATGCCTATAATCAACAAAAATCAAACCTATAAATGTCATTGGTGTTCAAGTTTTTTGTAATTGTATATGCAACCATGTCCAAACATTCAATTGCATGATGTTGATGTCCAACATGTATTTCGATTATAAAAGCAAGGCTCTTGTTTATGTTCCTTACCATTTGTGTTTCATGTTGTTACATGAAACACTTGCCATTTTGTAGTTGTTCTTTATGCATTACAATTCATCTTACCATTTTGTAGTTCATTTTAAAATGACCATGAATATTGAACCTTCACTTTCTAAAAAGTTTGATGTTCAACCTCTTTGAGATCAAGGTGACATGCCTTTGCCACCTAATGTTCTCATTGTGAGTGCTTCATCTAAGAGCACCAAAAGCTTATGAGTGTGAACTCCAAGATCAACTAGTTGTTTTGCATTAACAAGCATTGTTTTGGATTTATTGGGTTGCAAGTTTATTCCATTGGCTTTCTACAAACCAAATGTTAATGAATTTATTATTCTTAAATGTGAACATATTTTTCATTGTATCCTTCATATTTTTTTGCTTTGGGTATGTTTTAGGATTAAAAACCTAAGACAAAAAAGGCTAATATGTTATTAAACTAATAGTGGATCTTTAGCCAAGAAAAAACATGTTGAAAAACATGTTGACATTGCTCATATGTATTTCAATAAAGTTGCACAATGGTGTTATGCATTAGTAAAGCTCTTTGAGAAACAAAGTTCCAAGATCTTTACAATTGTCACTTTAAGTTCCATTTCACAATTCTTTAATGCTACCTCTTTATAAAAAAGGTGAAGAATCACAAAGACCTTTCATTGATGATCTTGTTTTGCTTATTGTTCAAAAAGGTTGCTCCTTTTATGCATGGTTGAGATCATATGTATGACATGATTTTCTTTGAGGAGGGATGTCATGTGCATGATATTTTTTATCTTTTAGAGCTTTTGATCAAAGAAGTATTACCCTTTATGATGAAACATACATTTGAGGAGTTCATTTTGCCTTATGTGAATGTTCAACTTTTATCATGATTACATTAGACCTTTGGATAAGAAAAGGTGTACTTGGCCAATTTAGTTGTTGTTATCATTTCTTGATTTTGGACTGGGAGGTTACAAAACACGTGATAATTGGTGTTTTTGAGGCAAAATGGACTATTAGAGTTGGTCTTGCTAGTCAATTTATAAGTTTGTGTGAAGAATATGGTCTTATAAACAAATCATATGTTATGTGAGAAATGAAAAGACAAATTTGTTTACAATGACAATTGTCCTTAAGTCAATTGTGAGTTTTGATCATTTGGGGATTTAATACCATTCGAAGGATTTTTGTTTTGGCCATGCCTTTTCTTTAAGGCTTGCCAATATGCCACTACAGATGAAAATGTGAGTTATGATTTATAACCAATGAGTATCAAAATTCACCAACTTATAATTTAAGCTTGTATAACATGGCCAAATTATTTTTGCAAATGTAAGTTGAAATGGATAAAAACTTGTTTGGATGGAAGTTTGTGGCCATCAAAGTTGAGTATTATAATGAAAACAAGGTTAGCTTTCCAAAGTGGCCATATTTTAGCAAGCCTTGTTGTGTTAGCCCATAATTCATGTATGTTATAATTTTAACAAACATTGGTTTTGCAAGGTATAATTCTAATAAAATAGACTTAGGCTATTCTAGAAGCCATTGAATCGATTTCATCTTTGGTTACATTAAGTTGTGTCCTTAATAAATGGATTATAGTTATTGATTATTTAGTGATGTGATTGCAATATAATCAACTTCAATGTCAAACTAACCCCAAAGATGCTTAACTTGGAAGTACACTTTTTTTAATTCCCAAAGTTCTATACAATGCAAAATTGTTTATGTTAACAAGTTAGTTACAATTAAAGATCATACATGTGCTTGTTACATTTATGGATTGTGTTCACGAATTCAATTGATAGAATGTTCACATGTTGTTGGCTCTAATCCTAACCCCATAATCAAAGAGTTATCTATTATGAGCAATGTGAAAAAATAGAAATCCATACTTGTAGCAACATTGTGTGATTTTGAAGCCCTAACCCCCCTTTTGACATCAATTTATTGAAAAGTCTATCCTATGATAAATCTATCAAAAAAATAAATTGTCCAACAATTACCACCTCTAATTATGTTTGGTGTAGGATTGCTTCCAAATGACATCATAATCAAGCATGTAAATTTTTGCAACCCCAATTCAATTCATTTTTTTGTTTTGTTTTATCCTATTTACTTGATTTGATTCATATGGATGATAGATAAGTGCATGTCTTGTTTGCTTGTATTTGACTAGATAGGTGAAATGGAAATTATGTTGTTTCCAAAATTTGCAAAAGGTTGCAAGATGCATTGAAATGGTGAAAGAAAATGAGGCCAACTTCTTACTATTGGGTTCATCAAATTTTGAGTATTGTAGCTAATAAAATTGAAGCCTAATAGATCTTCTCCATTGATAGGATTCAAATAGGTTTTCACACTATTTACTTGGAACTCATGTTAAAATCAACTTGTGTTGACTTCCAAGAATTGGCTAAATGATCCCCACTTTGGTTTAGAAGGATTTGTAACTAAATCCTTCAATGACTTTGGCAAATTTGATTAAACAAATGGAAGAAAAAATTGATTGGATAAATTTGTTGATTTTCATAATGTGGCAAAAGCTAATTTGTGGATGTGCATTGTGTTTGGCAATTGCAAATTTGGTAGGAAACATTGCATATTGTTTAATGAATGACATATTTTTGGATTTTGTTGTTTCATGTGGTCAAGTTTGCAATTGTAGGTGATGACAATGATTTTTTTTCATCTATTATAGGTGGTCTTCATGTTTGTTAGCATGTCAAAGGCTATTCTAAGGTGGTTTGCACCCATGTACACTATACACATGTTCAAGATAATTAGAAAATGAATATGATACTATGAGGAAAAAAGAAGAAAAAATATTCAATTTTATTTAAGGAAGTTTATTTAAGGTTTAGGTAATGAATATGATGTTTCCAATTATGACTCCTTGGGCATTCACTTAATATTTTTGTATGGGTCATTAAAGCTTGTAGCTTAGTAGGCATTCGATTTGTGTTTTTATATGCATCAAATTATCAAATTAAAGCTCATGAGTGAATCAATATACCCCTAGGTTTGTTAAGTGATATCTAAGATAATAAACTTGTTGATTTTCAATGTTGTAACAGAATGTAAACTTAGGATATGTTCCTTAGTTTTTAAGAAAAAAAGAATGAGAACTTTCGGATGGGATTAAGACAAATTCACAAATATAAATTCAAAGTGAAATAAATTTGCACTAACAAATAAAAAAATGTAGTTAACATACAGATTAAAACCAAATTAGACCACAAATTAAATCACAAAAAAAGACACATTCAACTGAGTGAGATCGCTTTAAGATGGACCAAAAATGACAAATGTGATGCCGGTAATTGATCATATTCATAATGTAAACTAGAGCTATTATCTCAAGACAAGAACCATTCCTTTTTAAATTAAAAATTAGTGGATTGAAAAA
>Ga0116227_10012766_pt1 | contig 13528 bp, 7 predicted proteins | sample S1TSphgellanicum_FD_89693 | JGI IMG/M metagenome (GOLD analysis project Ga0116227, IMG submission 89693) | Host-associated microbial communities from peat moss isolated from Minnesota, USA - S1T2_Fb - Sphagnum magellanicum MG | ecosystem: Host-associated > Plants > Peat moss > Unclassified...
CCTTTCATTTTCTAGGGCCATCTTGTTCAAAGTTTGTTTGTTTTTGTTTTCAAAAAGGGGGATAGGAAAAAAAAAAAAAAAAAACGCAAAATGCAATTCAAAAAAAAAATTATATTGTTTTTTGCTTTACATCTTCTGGGTGCAAAGTGTGCTTAGTTGATTCTATGTTTTCTAGTTGCCATTAGAAAATAAATTCCTACACAAATTATTTATTTTTAAAGTAACATTAAATTAATCACTATAACATTACAATAAAAATATTTATCATAGATAAATAATTATAGAATTTTTTTAATTAAAATTTTTTACTATATAATAATTCTTGCAAATATAATCATTACTATAATTAATTATTATCGAAAATAATTACAATGATTTAAAACTAATGTAACATTAATTATAGTAATTGATTTATTATATTTTTAATAATATAAATTATATAATATAAAAACTTATGTTGTAACAATAACTATCTAGTGTAACTTATAATTAATAAATATATACATTTATAATTATTTATAAAGTGATATATTATAAACAAGTAGTTACAAGAAATAATTATTTTAATTTATTATATTAAAATCCATGTAGTTATGGTCATAGCATTAATTATTTAAATTAAATAATGATTATTTGAAAATGTTAAATAAGAACTAAATTTATAAACAATAAACTATAGATTATAATTATAAAGTTTAACTATAAGTTAATTATTCAAGTATTGCAATTCTAACTTACAAATAAATTAAGTAATTACAATGATTTTATGTTACTACAGAATAATAATTATTAATAAAAAGGTTTATGTTTTTATATTAACAATTTACTGTAAATAAGTAAATAATGAGTAATACATAAAATTATTTTAGTGTTTTTTAAAATAAAAAAGTAATTACTACAACTTTGTTCATTATTTTAAGATTATTATAAATTTTTGAACTAAAAATCTTAACTATAAGACATAACGTCCCAATTTGCATACAAAATTTTATTAAGTCGAATTATAAATCAAATAATTATTATAATTAATGTATATAGACATATTTTGATTGTGACTAAACACCACTTCAATTCTATTTGAGGTCTATAGTCGACAATACATTTTAATCACAAAAAGTGTTCTTAAATTCCCATAACTTCAATGTGGTAATGTGAAAGACTTACTTCTAGATTTTACAAGGAAATTCTTGTTTCATCCACCAACTACTACACTAAATCTCCACCACACCTACAACCCCGATACATGAATAACATGTAAAAATCAATAATAATCATTGAATTGAAAAAGGTATTAAAAAATTTGTGTTTCCATGCAACAATTCCCTAGTATATCCCTCCTATCCATGCGAAAACTAAAAATATATTGAGGCATGTAATTTCACCCTTCAAAAAATGTAGAGTGAATCTTCTCCCCCTCTATGGAATGCAATTGCATAGCCTATGTTACTTTAATTGTTTAGCTCATTAATAATCCAATGAGGTCACTCATTGCATTGCACTGTAGACTAGAGAGAGTGTGTGTGAGTCCAACATTCACAATCTTCTATGCTAATTTAATGAACTATAGTTCAACCTATAGTGAGGATTTTTAAATCCACAAATAAGAAAATATAGAGGCAAGTAATTTTAACCTTTAAAAAAATAGGGATTGAATTTGTTCCACCTCTATGGAATGCATTGCATAGGCTCTCAACTTTCAATGTTTAATTCATTAACAACCCACCAAAAAAGACCCAACAACCATCACTAGGGTAGCCATTTGTTATAACCACAAAAAAAGTGGTGTTTGGATCTGTATTCAAAAGTCTGTACATGAAAGACACATGTTGTGACTTTGCAAAAAGCCATATGTAAACTCTTTCTTCAATGCAACATAACCAACATAGTCAAGTATTAAAGATGCATACCATAATATGACAAAAGAACTTGCACTAGATTATGGTTTCCTATAATGTTAACCATGGGGTCCAATGTATGCAGAACATGAAGAGTAGTGGAAGAAGAAAGATGCATATGTATATATTAGCAAATGATGATAGGAAAGGACAAGAATGTTGCATTTGAGGGGAGGCAACCTATTTGAGATGGTCGCTTTAAAATACACACCTAAATGATGAAGCCAATTGCCAAAACACCACCATAGTGTTGTTCCAAATCCTAAAAGTGTCATTCCCACACCGAATGTTGAATTCCATGCAACAATACCACCAAACAACATTACCAAATGACCTTTAGGCTACAAATGTCCCATAGCCAAATGGAGTCCTAGACCAAAATGATGAAAACCAAAACATTAAGGTTAGATATTTAAAGGTTGGTTCTTTAAAATTTTGGTTTATGCCAAAAGGCCTTTTTGCCCAAGCACACAATCATGAATTTTTCCAATATGAATGTCTGAAAACTAATAATGTCGTCTCTGAAAACACCATATGGGAAAAGCCATATACACAAGTTATACCCATCAAATATAATGACAATTTCTCATTCAAAGAATACCAAAAGTAATGTGTGGGTCAAACATAGCTAGAAATGAAGAAGAGAATACTTGAATTAACCTATATGACTTTTGCAATGTGTTTTGCAATCAATGTAACATCACCTCCTTGATGTGCACTGTAGTTTGAATTCTTTGGAAAGTTCCCTCCCAATACACTAATCTTTTTTGAAGTTCTTTTTATACCATTGCAATCAACCTCCTCACATTGAACTAACGGCTATCTATGGTGAGGGCTACATTTAATGGTCTTAACTAATTTTCTGCATGCAACTACTTACATTACACATTACAAGGTTAGATGTGATTCATGTATCTAGAATTGAGCACCGGGCCTTGTGCCACCATGGGTCAAATTAACCATGCAATTGCTATCAACCCATAATCCTTAAAGACCTCATCAAATTGATAGATGAATGTGATAAAAAACATTGAGAATGTTTGACACAAACCTTAAACTACCCAAACACTTAACCCTACAAAGGCATGTTGAATTTGACAAATGAATTGAATATATGCATAGTTTTGCACTCCAACAAAAAAACCCATGGACCCTAAAACTTGAAAGGGCCAATGGAAAATTCAATAGGAATGAAATGACATATGGATATTTAGGAGTGTTTTGCATTCTTTAGAACCCATAAATCCTAAACCTTTACAAGGCCAATAAAATTATTTGAATAAAATACAAATGATAAATCCACCCATAAGAATTTCAGCTCCTAATGAATATGTGGATGTTAGTTTCTATGATGAGATTTCCATTTTATTGAACAAGTCTACATTTAAAAACCAACATTATCTTTTCCATTATGGTTTTGGGTCCCTCCTCTACTAGTAGCACGCTGATCGTTATGTGCCATTGTTGAAATTAAAGTAACCTCCCTATCTATCCTATATTGCCACCATAATAGTCGCCACCACGACGTTAACTAGTAGTAGCCATGGCATACACAAAGAAAGAAAAAGAAAGAAAGAGAGATGTGCAAACATAAAGAGATAGAGGTCAAAGAACAAGAAATTAAAATGAAACCCCACCACCTCCTCATCCCTCATGCTTCATAGGTATAAAAACCTAAATGACACATAAAAAGAAAAAGAGAAAAAAATATGCACAAAAACAAAAAGTCATGATGGGTCTTCTTTATTCAACCCAAAACTAACGTGTTAGTATTAGGGTCCTATTAATGTGGTTGGTTCTTTTCTACCCTTGTGGAAAGTTTCATTATCAATTTTGAGGAATAGAAAGTTTAGTGACCTTCACGTTTTTTTTATTTACCATTTGTGATTTTCTATTTGCACCATATAAAACTATAGATGATATGAAAAAGGGGGGGCCAAGAAAAGTAGATGAATTTGTAGTTTTTAATTTGGTGGAAATGTTGAGAACGGCAATGGACCATCTAGACACAACACATGCCAATAGTACAAAGATTGAAGAAGAAGCTCAAAATGTAATAGAGAAGGATCTTGCATTATGAGACCAAGTTGCAAATGCAAAGAGAGCCACAGATGTCATAATTGTTCAAATTGAGCATGTTTTTGCCAAGGAATTAATTGTAACAAAAAATTGTGGCTACTGGAGCTACCTTGGCTACAATAGAATAAATGTGAAAAGGGTAAAGAAGGTACTGGAAATCATAAGCCTAAAGCTCGAAATTGAAAACAATGGTTCAACTTCTATGTTTGAAGATGAAAACAAAGATCTAGGTGACAATCAATGTGAAGCAAGGGTTGTTACCAATAAGGGCCATGTACAATCAAAATGTAATCATACATGTGATTGTCTAGGCTTGTGACTATACTCACATGTAAGATTAGTGACAATGTAGTTGTAAAAGTAGTCGTTTGAAATAATAGTCACAAAATAAAATGGACAAGATTTTTTCTAGTGTACATTAGGAAGGTAGGTGGGTATCTATAGGTAAGTAGGTATTTACCTACTATTTAGGTAGGGTAGGTATATACATAGATAGATATTTATCTAATACTTAGGTAGGGTAGGTGGCTAGGTAGGTTTGTAGGTAGGTACTTACTGAATATTAAGGTAGGGTAGGTGGATATGAAGGTACGTAGGTAGGTTTTACTAGTTAAGTAGGTTAGCTTGGGTAATTAATCTAGGTACATAGACTAGGTTGGGTAGCTAGGCTAGGCTACCACCTAATTACCTACTTTTTCCGACCTACCTACCTCTATAGATTTATTTTAAAAATAAATTTGAAAATAAATTATTTTAATTTGACCATTCAAATGCCCCTTTACTCAAAGTGATTAGTCAAAATGAGCACTTAATCACAATGGACATGTTAAAATTATCTTGTCCAAAATTATGAGAATTGTTTTTTCAACTATCTCAATGGGGTTTTTTTTTACTAAAATTTTTAGTCAAGCAAACTGTGTTTTCTATTAATGTGATGGCTTTTCTTTTGTCCACAATTTAAGCCTAAAAGCACCAAATGGAAATGCAAGACCATTTTTAGTATTTACACTTCAAGAACTTTCCAATGGTTTAAAAAGGGCCTAATTCAGATACCATTTGATATTTGCATTTTTGTTCCAAATATTTGAAACACCACAAGACTCCAATTTTCAAAATGGGGGGTGTTTGGATTCACTTTCCCACACTTATAAAAATGTGTTTGAGTCCAAAAAAATTATCTTGATTAACATCCCTTCTCATGCTTCAACCTATAAACATGTCTTTAAACATGATGTATTTAATTAATTCTAAACTCAACAATTAATTTTTGACTTTTCAAATTTGGTGGTTAGAATCAAGCTTTCTAAACAAACCATTGGAATTATCTCTTTTTGGATCATTTAATGAGGCAAAACATTATTAATATTTATTTTGCATCATATGGTGGTCTTGAAATCAAAGTTTCTTTCCAAATATCCAAATGGTCATTTGTGAATTCTAGACTTTTCAAAAGTTTAAAATTAACTAACTAAATACATGATCTTGGTTGCAAAGGCCAAGGCTAGGGTCACAATAATTTGAAAAATAAACAAAAAATATTTTAATTTATTAGATCCAATAAATTTGTGTTTGGGGAACTTTCAACACAATATATGATTCAATGAAATATATTTATACTAGGTTAAGGTATGAAATTCGTTTTAATGTTGAAACACCCATTAAAAATATTTTTTATTTTAAGTTTTCAAATTGTCAATAATTATAACATACTTGATGACACATACTTGAAACAAAATCCACATTGTGCAAAATAGATTTCATGAATGTCTAAGTTTAGGTCCAAGTATAGTAATAGGAAGGCCAAGTATGATTGGATGGTACCATTAGGAACCACTTAAGGACCTTTTCTAGGAATGGTCAATAAATATATGATAGTAATGTTAGATTTTATTTTTTATTTTTCCTTTTTTCCCTATATTGTGTTCATAGAACCAAGGCTTTTGATTATTTGTAGGATGACATGCAAGATTTTCTTTTTAAATTTGTAGGATAATAGGGTTCAAAAGATTATGTTCCTAAAGGTAAATGAATTCTAAGAATAACATAATTCTTCATGGACATCACAATACCCAAATGCTTTAATTTTTTATTCAATAGCCACCACAAACATATATTATTTGACAAGCCTACACATAGCATCAAAGTTGAACTAAGTTTCTTAAAAACATGTTCCTTATTGATCTAACCTTTGGACGAGCATTTCTCATGATGTTCAAATGTATTCCAAAAATTCATTATACACATTTTAAAATTATTATTGGATGCTTTTCCTAAGCATATTTTATAAGCATCTCCTCCAACAAGAAATATAATAATATGAAATTGTTTAGGATTCCTACATAGTTTTGACCTTATCTTCATTTTTGAAATTTGTTACATTTTTAAAAATATGTGAGATAGGAAATGCTTAAGAACATCTCATTTTGGGAGTGGATGGTGCAAATTTGAAACAACAAACAATTTGAATTTCAAAGACACCAATAAAAAACATATTATGTATGCATTACTTACTATGCACTTTTGATGATTAATGAAACATTTGGAAATCAAGCAAGAATCATTGAGATGCAAATTTACTACCATAAAAACATTGGGCACTAGATGAAATTACATTTCAATATTTGAACTTCAATATATAGTTTTCTTTCAAAATCATGGGGTTGCAAGATTTCTCAAAAGGCAACACATTCATTGGTTACTATTAATGTATTTGCACCCTGTTTGTATTTAGACAAACCTATTTTTACAATGTGAAATTTGAAAACTAGTGCATGATAGTCAAGAATTAAGTTGTTTAAAATTTGATCATTTAAATAAAAACATTCAATGTAATAAACTTATGATGTGTTTTGTTCTTACTTTTTAGTTACTTTTCAAATATATAATTGAGATACATAATTGATCCATTTGATTGTGCTTACTTTTGTTTGTAGTGGTTTAACAGACCATAGAAGGCAAAAGGCAGAGTCCCTAGGGCACACTATGTGTTAATTTGTCTTTCTATGTGCATCAAAAAGGGTGTTGCTTGGGGTGAATTATGTGAAGAAACTTTAAATTATCCCACCTTATTATTATCTGATTTTTTAATATCCAAATATTTAAAGCACCTTAAAACTCAATTTAAATTTACATTTGCATTGAACCATATAAATTTTGTTTAAATTTTTATTTTTAATTGAAGGTATGAGAAATGATATATCAAAGAGGGTGATTAATTGTGTGTGACTAAAGAATCATCATGCCTGAATTGCTCACATTTAATTTTAGAATTAAATTAACAAACATTTCAATACCAAATCACATTTTAAATTATCAACGTTTATGACATGCACAAAGTCATTACACATTGTGAACATTTGGTTTGTTTCCATGGGAAAAAAGTATACCCAATTTTTTTTTTAAGTTCCAAAATCAAAGCAAACATGACATGCATTACAACCTGATGAAATGGATCACCAAGTTATTGCATCTAGCCTTCAAAAACTCTTTATTTTAACTCAATAATATCACTTCATTATTTATGTCTCCTCTATTTTGAACCTTCCACATAAATTACACCCTCTCCATCCTACTAGTTGAACCTATTAATCACTAAAGTCTCTTGCACATAAGTTATATTTCCTCTATTTTTTAAATTTTATTATTAATGCATAACTTACATTAATTAAATTTGAATAAACATAATCCATGTTATAAAACTAATTGAAGTATAAAATTTTCCCAACAACCAATATATGGAGCCTTGCATTTTTTCTTATGTACTTTTCAAGTACAAAAGAAAACCCACCCCTCTCCCTTTGAGAAATTCCTTACACAATGAGCTACTTGTTTAACAGCTTTCAGAGTCCAGAAAACACATTGGAAAGTTTATTTTTGGGGCAATGTGTATGTTCAACAACTTTCATAGAGACACTTCAACACGCTATGGTAATTTCATAATTTTTAAACATCAATTCAAGTGTAATATTGTTGGATAGATCAACATGCTACCAAATTATTTATTTATATATAAAATTGAACATGTTTCCAAATGTGGAACAAGGAGATATTTTGCTTACTAAAATAGTTTTGACATTGGATGGTCATTTCAATATTTGTGAAAGTATCGTTGATTCTGATATAACGAATGGGTACTCACTAAGTTCAAAAGAATCATCACTTTCTTGCAACTTGTGAGATCCTAAGGATAGGTTGAGAGCTTTGGGAAAAAGCTTTTTTTTCATCATCTTTATTTTCTCACCTATTCCTTGTCAATTTTGTCTACCAAATATATGATTTTTGAAATGCATAAGTGTAAATTTGATGCCCAGAAAATCCAAAAAAGGAGGCTTAAAACTCAACCTGTTGATTCTTATCTTGTCGTGTGGGTCCCACTTCTCCTTGTAGGTTTCATTCATTATGTGGCATATGTCCATGGATCCTCAGGTCCAAGTTTTTGGATTTTGAAAATCAAACAACCATCACTTCCAGTTTCTTTCTCTCTTTTTTCCCTCTGAGAATGGTGGTTGTATCAACATCAGAACCAATTCTGTGATTTTTTGAGAATAACATTTATGAGATTAAAGAATTACCTTGATAACGAGGGAAAGTTTGGTGCAATGTTGTCGGGTTCTTGATTTTTTTAAGTACAACAGCAGACCCAACCCACAAAGCTCATGGCACCACCAAGTCAAGCTCAGAGTGGCAAAGGGCTAACAGGGCTTTCACTGGCAAACACCCCAATCAGTAGGTTTGAACCCAGAAGCTTTTTAGAGCTCATGGGGTCGCAGATCGGGCCTACACCATAGATCATGAGCCATCACCCCTGAGGTCCAATTCTTGATTTTCAAACGAACTTTTTGGTTCAATTTTGTCTCCTTCCATAACACCTCTTCCAGATTAGTGACACTTTGGAAGAGCTGCCATAAAAAGGAAAAGAATGACACTGATTAAGTGCTGAGATCTTAATAGTTCCTCAGTCTATACTATGTATTCAGTTTTTCACTAGGATGGGCAGGGGTTTAGGGTTCAGTTTAGGGTAAAGAAGGAAGACTTGAATGTTGAATATAATGGAAAGGTTTTGATACAGGGCCCACCTGGCCAAAGGGGGCACCGCGGACCTACTCAAGGCCGCCAATTGTAAAGGAAAGAGTTGATTTTGGAGCAGAGGGACAAAAATCCACCAGCAACTTGTTGGAAAGCAAGTTGGGGGGACATAGCAAAAGCTCAGAAGGGACAAAACCCTAGAAAGATAAAGCGATACATCTAAAATCTAATATTGACATAGGATGACACACATTTTATAGGGAGAGGGTGTCGATGGCGTTACATGTGTGTGCATAGGAGTTCTCTATTTTGAGATGTGCTGTTGCAGTAGGTGAGGGTTCTTCTAAGCAAGGTGTCCTTTCAGGAAGGTCCTACCCTTTCCTTATTTGATATGCTTCTTGTGACAGGAGAGGGTTTAGGGGATTTGATGTTCCTTTTGTGATTCAGCTTCTTAGGTGATTTTTCTTGCAACGTGCATCCTTCCATTTTGTTCCTTGTATTCCCCATTTTTTGGGTGCTTTGGTTGATTTATTATGATCGGTGAGGTTTCATCTCTTTATTGGTGTGCCTAGCTGATATTAAAGTATAAGGTACCTAAAACCTCAGAGTAACAGAGGGGGTGGCAGGCAGTTTTTTTTTTTTTGTTTCATTTCCCTGATGGGAAATCAGTGGCAAGCAGCCTTTGGCAGCTTTAACTCAACTGGCGATTCTTTTTCACAGAACTTCTGAACATGTAGCCAGTAGAACATGAATATGATGACACCCCCACCCCAAAAAAACAAAAAAACACTTTTCTATTGCAACTTGCCAATTCTTTATATTAAGAAAAGGAAATATATAACAGAATATTATTCCCTGCTTGCAAAATTGTGTAACATTTTGACTATTTTTGACGATTTTTCAAAAAACCCAAAATCACTGGTGGCCGGCGGATTCCCAACATAAGGGGCCTAGGATGAAGTAGTAACGGAGTCATGTCACGCATTTTGAGAATAGCACCCTCCCTTCCCCCACCAATCAATGGGTTTGATGCTTTACCCATCCTTCTCCAAACATTATCATGAACATAAATTTCATTGCAGGAGACCCTACATACCCCCCCCCTCCCAATGAGCTTTGTGTGGCTCATTCTTAAGCTTGTCTTTTTTGCACCTTGCATGGTTTTTGCAAAGAACTTTGCAACCATTTCGTTTGTTTTATTTTTTTTTTGAAAAAAATTTCCATGTTGTATTTCTTTCATGCTTTCACATCAATTTTGAATTCAACACTCTTAAGAGAGAGAGAGAGCATATCAACCATCTCCTTAAATTTCAACTTTGAACGATAATTTTATTTTTTTCTTTAGCAAAAAAACAAGGTCAAACCACTCAAACCCTATTATAAAACCAAGTGGCTCTTCACAAGCTTGAGCATTGTTGGCCAACAAATGTGCTTATCAAAGCTACTTGGGGGTGTTTAACATCTTCTCATCTTTACACTTACTCATTAGACTTGGAGGGAGTCAATTTCCATAATTTGGTTCTGAAGCTGGCTCACTTTCTGATTTCACTTCAGGTGGAAATAGAACACTGATTAGATTCATATTGTACCTTGGCAGCTTCAACACGTGTCTGTCCAATAATTAATTAATTTTGAAATTTTCATTTCAACAAATAAAATATTCTTGAAGATTCAAATTGTTCCTTCAATATTTCTTGTTATTTGAAAAAAAATAAAAAAATTCAACAGTTCTGAAAATAATATAATTAGTGTGGAAGCTGCCAAAGTAGTTGGGGTATTCCTGATTGTGCGGAGCTGTTATACTGTAATGTAAGCTTAAAGAAAAAAAAGTTTATGAGCTGGATCCAGTGCACTCATTTGTCAATAAATTTATCAAAACATTAGAGTTATCCATAAAGTAACCCTCTCTTTACCCTGTCTTTGGGCCTCCTTTCACCCCCTATCCCCTCTTTCAGTGGTATCCGCAAAGTAAAGACATTTTAATAAATCTCAGTATGAAATGCTATACTCAGAATTTAATGCACAAGGTTCGAGAGTAATTATAGTAGTTGTACAGTTAGGAGCAGTGAAAATATATGTAGCAGCAGTGGGGGCGCTATGGAAAAAGGAAAGACAGGATGAAACTCAGTTTGCCACCAAAATTGATGGTTTTCTGAGTTTCACAGTCCGTTGAATGCTAATGTACTTTTTTGCAGGTTTTTTTGGAATCTCACCCTGTATATGACCTAACTCAGGGATCTGTGGCGCTGTTGTTTTCTTACTTTACGGATATCTCTATTGCTCCGAACAAGTATCAACACCATCGATAGATAAGGCCACTGACAAGGCATCGGCAGTCATCATCACGTTGGCATCGGTACACGATAAGCTCATGGTGCTGCGCGCTCGTGAAGGCCTGCAGGGCACTCAATTGGGGCTCGACGAGGACTTGACTCCCGCTCAGCAAGCCCAAAAACGAGCTGCTTGGGCCACCTTCAAGGAGGCCAAAGAGGTGGTGAACGGGTCTATTGGCGTGGGGCTGATCTCTACATCAACCACAAAGTCGTAAACTCTCCTACTGCATAGGGGGGCAGGGGCCAGAGACATTTGTGCGTGTGCCTATGGAACATCCATGGGGCCGCTATCACAAAGCTAGAAACACATGAACATCTGCTTGACCTATTTCAACATGTTGACATTGTTGCTTTGACAGAAACACATCACTTCCCGAGCGATACATTCCCGGTCTTACCGGGGTTCTGCTGTTTTGATGTTGCTAGGCCTGTGACTTCACAGGGTGTCGTTCGAAAGCATAATGGAGGCATTGCGGTACTAGTCAGGGAAACATGGGCAAATAGTACTACTGTTTGGAAGACTACAAGGGATGGGACTAGGATTTGGCTGCGCTTGGGCAATGCTTTCCAAAGGCCTTTGTTCATGTGCATAATATATGTTGCTCCACAAGGCTCGCCATATGCGGACAACAGCCTGTTTGAACACATCTGCCAAGAGGTTGGAGAAGCCATGAGCTTAAGCGGTGTGCTTCTTGCTGGGGATTTCAATGCAAGGACAAGCACAAACACTGACTTCATTGATTGCAGTCAACTAGCAGATGTGCTGCTGGTGCCACAAGCCATTGAGGACACCCTGCCCAACGATATGTTGGAGCGCCAGAACCGCGACACTGTCATGGCTGGCTGGCATCGTGAGTTCCTAGATCTTTGCAAAACTACTAGGCTATTCATCCTTAATGGCCGCACACCAAAAGACATATCAAGGGAGTACACATGCCTATCCAATAAAGGTTTTAGCACTGTGGACTATTTTCTTATGACATCTAACCAATTAGAGGGTGTCAAGCGCTTAGAAGTTAACTGCGATGAAAAGTACTCCGGTCACAAAGATGCGCACTCTGATCATAGACCATTGGTACTTACAATCACAAAGCAGTGGCAACCCCCTCCTATTCAGCAAAAGGCAATCAAACACCTACCACGTTTCAAATATGACACTGCCAAAGTAGCCGAATTTAGCAAGAGTGTACAACATAACATCGGTGTCTGGGCAAGCCCAGATGTACTTGATGCATCTAACGTACAAACAACAGTTAATCTATTACAAAGTGCATCACACAATCTGCAGAAGAAGTGTTTGGAAATAGACAAGTGGCCTTAGGAAAAGCAATCAAACACAACCACAAACCCTGGTTTGACACAGAATGTCGCCAGACCAAAAGCTAGTTTGCTAAATTGTCACATGCGCACCTAGATAGGCAGGTCAGACTTAAGCAAATGAAACAGTTGTACAAAAGGAAAAAACGTGCTTATGATGTGCTCAAGGCTAAATAGTTATGTGGTTTAGCGAAGGTGGATTCTATAGCATTCGGGAAGCGGTACCACAAGCGCACTAAGGGTGTTAATGGCATCACCAGCGAAGCGCTCAAGGATGGCTTCCAACAACTACTCTAGCCTCCGGCGGCATTAACCACAGCAGGAGTTGTGATAGGTGCCGCTATTCAAGCCAAGGTGGTCTCCTTTCCACCCAATGGTATTGATTGCGAACAGTTGAATGTTGACATCACACTAGTTGAAGTACAACAAGCTTTCAAAAAGCTAAAACGACATAAAGCTACAGGCATTAATGGCATCAAACCAGAGTTCCTTTTAGATGCGGTTGCTGCCCTGCAACAACCACTATTGATTGCTTTTAACAAAAAATTTCGTGAGGGCTATTATGAATCACTCTCTGTTGGGATCATACATGCATTGTATAAAGGGGGTGACTATAGTCAGTTTGACAATTACAGGGGGATCACAGTAGGACCAGTCTTAGCCAAGGTGTTTGCAATGATTCTTAAGTCCCGCATCAGTCAATGGGCGGAGACCAATGATTTACGCGCAAAGGGACAGGCTGGTTTCAGAAAGGACTTTAGGACAATAGATAACTTGTTTATTCTTCACACTTTGACCGAACAAGCCAGATTTCAGAAAAAGAAGCTATACTTTTGTTTTGTGGACTTCAAAAAAGCCTTTGATACAGTACCAAGGGAC
>Ga0116227_10012767_pt1 | contig 13527 bp, 10 predicted proteins | sample S1TSphgellanicum_FD_89693 | JGI IMG/M metagenome (GOLD analysis project Ga0116227, IMG submission 89693) | Host-associated microbial communities from peat moss isolated from Minnesota, USA - S1T2_Fb - Sphagnum magellanicum MG | ecosystem: Host-associated > Plants > Peat moss > Unclassified...
CGTGGCGCTCGGTTCAAAAAATGAGGTCGAGCGCGTCACCAGCTACCACACCACGCTATAATCTTTGGCTTACGCCGGTGTAGCTCAGTCGGTAGAGCAGCTCATTCGTAATGAGAAGGTCGGGTGTTCGATTCATCTCTCCGGCACCAATACAGAAGAAACCCCGCTATCGCAAGGTAGCGGGGTTTTCTTTTTCCGCACCGGGCAAGGCCGCCGAAGACCAGCCGGCCGGCGACGCTCCATGCGCATCCGGCAAAAAGCCTCCGTCACGGCCCGGACGGCGCTTTCCCGGCGGATATGGCCGCGAACTCGGCCGGCTTTCCTGGGTCCTGGCCCGGCCCTGGACATTCAGCTTGGGACAAGCGCGGCCCCATGGAGATCGTGAACGCGTTCTCAGGCCGACGGCGCCGGCACGCTGTGCAGCAGCACCGGCAGCTCGCCGTCGTCATTGACGCTTTCGATCTGCACGCCAAAGCCCCACAGACGCGCCACATGCTTGAGCACCTCCAGCGCGTCCTCGGCCAGCGGGCGGTTCTGGTACCGGGTGTGGCGCAGCGTGAGGCACCGGTCGCCACGCAGGTTCACGTTCCAGACCTGGATGTTGGGCTCGCGCACCCCCAGGTCGTACTGCTGTGACAGCAGTTGGCGCAGCAGGCGGTAGCCGTCCTCGTCATGGATGGCACGGACCAGCAGTTCCTGCTCGCTGGCGTCGTCATGGATGGCGAACAGGCGCATGTCGCGCATCAGCTGCGGGCTCAGGAATTGGCCGATGAAGCTCTCGTCCTTGTAGTTGCGCATGGCGTGGTCCAGCGCCGGCAGCCAGGGCGTGCCGGCGATGTCGGGGAACCAGCGCCGGTCTTCCTCAGTGGGGTTCTCGCAGATGCGCCGGATGTCGCGGTACATGGAAAAACCCAGGGTGTAGGGGTTGATGCCGCTGTAGGCACGGTGCCCCGCCGGGGGTTGGTGGATCACGTTGGCGTGCGAGGACAGCCACTCGATCATCACGCCGTTGGTGAGCCAGCCCTCGTCATACAGGGTATTGAGCAGGGTGTAGTGCCAGAAGGTGGCCCAGCCCTCGTTCATCACCTGGGTCTGGCGCTGCGGGTAGAAGTACTGGGCGATCTTGCGCACGATACGCACGATCTCACGCTGCCAAGGCTCCAGCAGCGGGGCGTTCTTTTCGATGAAGTAGAGGAGGTTCTCCTCCGGCTCCTTGGGAAAGCGCTCGCTTTCCTGCGCAGTGCTGTCCTTGCCGCGACGCGTGGGCAGGGTGCGCCACAGCACGTTGACCTGCTGCTGCACGTAGGCTTCGCGCTGCTCGAGCTCGGCGCGCTCGCGTGCCAGGCTTTTCCTGGACGGGCGGCGGTAGCGATCGACGCCAAAGTTGGCCAGGGCATGGCAGGAGTCCAGCAGGCGCTCCACGGCCTCCAGCCCATGGCGCTCCTCGCATTGGCCAACAAAGTCGCGGGCGTAGACCAGATAGTCGATGATGCTGCCCGAATCTGCCCACATGCCAAACAGGTAGTTGTTCTTGAAAAAACTGTTGTGCCCATAGGCCGCGTGGGCAATCACCAGCGCCTGCATGGCCGTGGAGTTTTCCTCCATCAGGTAGCTGATGCAGGGGTTGGCGTTGATGACGATCTCGTACGCCAGGCCCATGTGGCCACGCCGATAGCGCCGCTCGGTGGCCAGGAACTCCTTGCCGTAGCTCCAGTGCCGGTAGCTCACCGGCATGCCCACGCTGGCGTAGGCGTCCATCATCTGCTCGGCCGATATCACCTCCAGCTGGTTGGGATAGGTGTCCAGGCCAAAGCGTTCGGCGGTGGCGGCAATGGCGGCGTGGTAGCGCTCGATCAGCTCGAAGGTCCAGTCGATGGGATCGGGCAGCGGGTGCGCCGGGCGCTTGCCAGCCGGCAGCAGGGCCCGGGGCACGTCGCGCGGCTGGCGTTCGCCCGGGGCGGCCTGCTTCCTCGGGTTGCGGCCCGCACGGCGTTCCAGGGCGGGGTACGCGGAGAGGTTCATACCGATACCCCCTCTTTCTTGAACAGATCGCGAAACACAGGATAGATCTCGCCTGGTTCGGACACCTTGCGCATGGCGAAGTGGGGAAACAGCGGCGGCAGCCGGCTGTATTCCTCCCACAGGTTCTGCGCCTCCTGCGCCACCTGCACGTAGGCAAAGTAGCGCACCAGCGGCAGGATCCTGTCGGCCAGCAGGCTGCGGCAGCTGCCACTGTCGTTGCCGAAGTTGTCGCCATCGCTGGCCTGGGCCACGTAGATGTTCCAGTCCTGAACCGGATAGCGCGCGCGCATGATCTGATCGAGCAGCGCCAAGGCGCTGCTTACCACCGTGCCGCCGCTCTCGGTGGAGTGGAAGAACTCGTCCTCGCCGACCTCGGCGGCCTGGGTGTGGTGGCGGATGAAGACGATGTCGATCTTCTCGTAGTGGCGCGTGAGGAACAGGTACAGCAGGATGAAGAAACGCTTGGCCAGATCCTTGCGCCCCTGGTCCATGGAGCCGGACACGTCCATCACGCAGAACATCACGGCCTGGCTGGTGGGCACGGGCAGCCTGGCGCGGTTGCGAAAGCGCAGGTCCAGGGGATCGAGGAAGGCCACCTTGCCTATGCGCGTCGAGAGCGCGTCGATGCGGCGCCGCAATTCGGCCACGGCCTCGCTGGTGCCGTCTTCCGTGGCTGGCAGGGCCTTGAGCTGGGCCTGCAGAGCCAGCAGCTCGCGATGGGATGCCTTGGTCAGGGCGATGCGCCGGCCCAGGGCACCGCGCATGGTCCGCAGCAGCGCCAGGTTGTGCGGCGTGCCGTCGTGGCTGTAGCCGGCGCGGCGCGTCCGGTACTGGGGGGTGTCGCCAAGATGGGTGCGCAGCAGGCGCGGCAGGGCCAGGTCCTCGAAGAACAGCTGCATGAACTCTTCGCGGGTCAACGTGAAGGTGAAATCGTCCTCTGCCTCCCCGCCGTCGCTGGCCTGCGAGCCCGCGCCGCCAGCCCCGCCCTGCGGCCGGGCGATGCGGTCGCCGCGTACATGGTCGCTGTTGCCCGGATGCACGGTGTCGCGTATGCCGCCGGGTCCGTGGTGGAACACCGGCTCGCTGATGTCCTTGCGGGGGATGGTGATGTTCTCGGCCTGCTCGATGTGGCGGATGTCGCGCCGGGCCACCGCGCGGCGCACCGCCTCGGCAATCTGCTGCTTGTAGCGGCGGACGAAGCGCTCGCGGTTGCCCACCGATTTGTTCTTGCCTGCGAGCCTGCGGTCGATGATTTGCAATGCCATCTGTGCTCCCCCACGCATGACACGGTGCCGGGCGCGCAGCTCAGCTGCTCTTGCGCACGCGCAGGTACCACTCGCACAGCAGCCGCACCTGCTTGGGCGTGTAGCCCTTGGACTCCATGCGGGTGACGAAGTCCTCGTGCTTGCGCGCGTCCTCGGCGCTGGCCTTGGCATTGAAGCTGATGACGGGCAGCAGCTCCTCGGTGTTGGAGAACATCTTCTTCTCGATCACCAGGCGCAGCTTCTCGTAGCTGGTCCAGCTCGGGTTCTTGCCCTGGTTGTTGGCGCGCGCGCGCAGCACGAAGTTGACGATCTCGTTGCGGAAGTCCTTGGGGTTGGCGATACCAGCGGGTTTTTCGATCTTCTCCAGCTCGGCGTTGAGCGCGCTGCGGTCGAACACCTCGCCGGTATCGGTGTCGCGGTACTCGCTATCCTGGATCCAGTAATCGGCATAGGTGACGTAGCGGTCGAAGATGTTCTGGCCGTACTCGCTGTAGCTCTCCAGGTAGGAGGTCTGGATCTCCTTGCCAATGAACTCGGCGTAGCGCTGCGACAGGTATTCCTTGATGTAGCCGATGTACTTGGTCTCCAGTTCGGCGGGGAACTGCTCGCGCTCGGTCTGCTGCTCCAGCACATACATCAGGTGCACCGGATTGGCCGCCACCTCGGTGCTGTCGTAGTTGAATACCTTGGCCAGGATCTTGAAGGCAAAGCGCGTGGAGATGCCCGCCATGCCCTCGTCCATCCCGGCATAGTCGCGGTATTCCTGGTAGTTCTTGGCGCGCGGGTCCGTATCCTTGAGGCTTTCGCCGTCATACACCAGCATCTTGCTGAAGATGCTGGAATTCTCCGGCTCCTTCAGCCGCGTGAGCACGGCGAACTGCGCCATCATCTTGAGCGTGCCGGGGGCGCACACGGCGTCGGCCAGCGACGATTCGCGGATCAGCTTCTCGTAGATCCTGACCTCCTCGCTCACCCGCAGGCAGTAGGGCACCTTGACGATGTAGATGCGGTCCAGAAAGGCCTCGTTGTTGCGGTTGTTACGAAAGGCCTTCCACTCGCTCTCGTTGCTGTGCGCCAGCACGATGCCGTCGAACGGAATGGCGCCAAAGCCCTCCGTACCCTTGTAGTTGCCCTCCTGGGTGGCGGTGAGCAGCGGGTGCAGCACCTTGATGGGGGCCTTGAACATCTCGACAAATTCCAGCAGGCCCTGGTTGGCCAGGCACAGGCCGCCCGAGTAGCTGTAGGCGTCGGTGTCGTCCTGGGCAAAGTTCTCGAGCTTGCGGATGTCCACCTTGCCCACCAGGCTGGAGATGTCCTGGTTGTTCTCGTCGCCCGGCTCGGTCTTGGCGATGGCCACCTGCCGCAGGATGCTGGGATAGCGCTTGACCACGCGGAACTGGCGTATGTCACCGCCAAACTCCTCCAGGCGCTTGACGGCCCAGGGCGAGAGCACATGCTGCAGGCAGCGCCTTGGAATGCCGAATTGCTCCTCCAGCACCGGACCGTCTTCCACCGCATCGAACAGGGCCAGCGGCGACTCGTTCACCGGCGAGCCCTTGAGGGCGTAGAACGGCACCTTCTGCGCCAGGTACTTGAGGCGCTCGGCGATCGAGCTCTTGCCTCCGCCCACCGGGCCGAGCAGGTACAGGATCTGCTTGCGCTCCTCCAGCCCCTGGGCCGCATGGCGGAAAAAGCTCACCACCTGCTCGATGGCGTCCTCCATGCCGTAGAACTCGGCAAAGGCGGTGTAGCGGCGGATCACCTTGTTGGCAAACAGGCGCGACAGGCGCGGGTCGTTGCGCGTGTCCACCATTTCGGGCTCGCCGATGGCCGCCAGCATGCGCTGCGCGGCGCTGCCATAGGCCATGGGATCACGCCGGCACAGGGTGAGGAATTCGTCTATCGACATCTCCTCTTCGCGCAAGCGGGCGTAGCGTGCAGCAGAGTTGCTGATGGCATCCATACCACCTCCTGTGGCGGCACCCCAAGCGGAAGCCGGACAGTGCCGCAAGACTCCAAGGTAGCACCTTTCCCCCACTTTCAACAGGCCATGGATCGCAAAGCCGCGCGCCGCCTACGGGATCAAAGTGCGCGGAGCCGGCCGCCTCGCCACTGCGCTACCGAAAAGCAGACGGCTGGCGACCCTGCGCACGCAAAAAAACAAACCCCGCCATCGCGAGATGCCGGGGCTTGCCTGTGGACCGCGCCGCGCCCTGTGCGCCGGCGGCCAGGGGGATGGCCCTCAGGCCGCCGGCCTCACTCGGCCACGATGTTGCGCGCCTTGATGATCTTGGCCCAGACGGCGGTTTCCTCGCGCATATGGGCCGCGAACTCGGCCGGCTTCATCGTCGCCTCGGTCAGGCCCTGGGCCTTGAGCCGCTCGCGCACTTCCGGCTGGTTGAGGATCCTGGAAGCGTCCTTCGCCAGTTGCTCGACCACTTCAGGCGGCGTGCCGGCTGGTGCCAGCAGGCCGTACCACGAGGTCACCAGCACGCAGGGAATGCCCTGCTCGGCCAGCGTCGGGATGTCCGGCGCGGCCGGGCTGCGGGCCGCCTCGGTCACGCCGAGAGCGATCAGCTTGCCGTTCTGGATGAAGGGCAAGGTCGCCGGCAGGTTGCTGAACATCAGCGGCACCACGCCGCCGAGCACATCGTTGAGCGCCGGGCCGGTGCCCTTGTAAGGCACGTGCAGCAGATCGACGTTGGCCTGCTGCTTGAACAGTTCACCGGCCAGGTGCAGGCCGCTACCCACGCCGGGCGAGGCGTAGGACAGCGTATTGGGCTTGGCCTTGGCCCGCTCCACGACTTCCTTGGCCGTCTTGATGCCCGACGATGGCGACGCCACCAGCACGTTGGGCGCCTTGGCCAGCATGGTGACAGGCACGAAATCCTTCTCGATGTTGAAGGGGAAGGCCCGCATCAGCGTCGGGTTGATCGTGAGGTTGCCGGCCGGCACCACCAGCAGCGTATGGCCATCGGCCTTGGCGCGCTTCACGCGGTCCATGCCGATGTTGCCCGCCGCACCGGCCAGGTTCTCGACCACGGCGGCCTGGCCATAGCGCTTGGCCAGGCCGTCCGACAGCACGCGGGCCAGCGTGTCGATAGGGCCGCCCGGCGGGAAGGGGGCGATGATGGAGAAGCGGTCGCTTGCCAGTTGCTTTTCAGCCGGCGTCTGCGCGTGGGCGCTACCGCCGGCAACGAAGGCCAGCGACACCGCGCCAGCGAGCATGAGGGAAGTGAAACGTCGTGACATGGCGGGAAGGCTCATTTCTTGAGGGTGGATAACGAAATCGGCAAGATGGGTTTTCGATGGGAAGCGCGGGCCATCCTCAGCACAGTGGCACTGCTGCGACCACCGGGAGGTGGAGCACGAAACGTGCCCCCAGCTGCCTCATGGCGCAGCCCACGGCAGCGGCTGCTCGTTCGTGCCCCAGTACAGGCTCTTCTGCTCCATGTACTGCAGGATGCCTGCGCGGCCCTTCTCGCGGCCCAGGCCGCTGTCGCGCCAGCCGCCGAACGGGGTGGAGACCGAGAACTGCTTGTAGGTGTTGATCCACACCGTGCCGGCCTGCACCGCGCGGCCGAGCCTCCAGGCGCGCTTGAAGTCACGGCTCCAGATGCCCGCGGCCAGCGCATAGACGCTGCCGTTGGCCTGGGCGATCAGCTCTTCCTCGTTGTCGAAGGGCATCGCCACCAGCACCGGGCCGAAGATCTCTTCCTGGCTGATGCGCGCGCTGTTGCCCAGGCCTTCGATGATGGTCGGCTTGTAGAAATAGCCGCGGTCGTACGCATCGCCCTGCGGGCGCACGCCGCCGGTGCGCAGGCGTCCGCCTTCGGACAGGCCCAACGCCACGTAGCGCTCGATGCCTTCGCGGTGCCTGGCGGTGATCAGCGGCCCCATCTGCGTGCGCTCCGAAGCCGGGTCTCCCACGCGCAGCGCGTTGGCGCCGTCCTCCAGGCGCGCCAGGAAAGCGTCGTAGAGGCTGCGCGCCACGAACAGGCGCGAGCCGGCAATGCAGGATTCGCCCGAGGAGCTGAAGATGCCGTAGAGCACGCCGTTGACCGCATGGTCCAGGTCGGCATCCTCCAGCACCATGGTGGGCGACTTGCCGCCCAGCTCCAGCGACACCGGCATCATCTTGTCGGCCGCGATGTGGGCAATGTGCTTGCCGGTGGTGGTGCCGCCGGTGAAAGACACGCGCTTGACCAGCGGGTGCTTCGTGATCGCGTCGCCAATGACCGAGCCCTTGCCCGGCAGCACGCTGACGATGCCCTTCGGCACACCGGCCTGCTCGCAGATGCGGGCCAGCTCCAGCGCCATCAGCGGCGTGACTTCAGCGGGCTTGACCACCACCGCATTGCCTGCCGCCAGCGCGGGCGCCAGCTTCTGCGCTTCGCTGGCAATGGGCGAATTCCACGGCGTGATGGCCGCGACCACACCCATGGGTTCGTGCACGCTCATGGTGACGTAGGTCCCGCGCGAGGGCGTGATGGCGTCCTCCAGCGTCTCCAGCGCGGCGGCAAAGAACTGGAAGGTGCCGGCGGCGCTGGCCACCAGGTTGCGCGTCTCGCTGATCGGCTTGCCGTTGTCCAGGCGCTGCTTCTGGGCCAGCGCCTCGCTCTCTTCGCGGATCAGCTGCGCCACGCGGTGCAGCACCGCGGCGCGTTGGTGCGGCAGCTGCTGTGCCCAGCCGCTGGTGCGGAAGGCATGGTCGGCACGCGTGATGGCCTCGTCCACGTCGGCCAGGCTCGCGGCGCGCAGGCGCGCGATCGGCTCGCCGGTGGCCGGGTAGAGGCTTTCATAGACGTCGCCGCCGCCCAGGCGCCATTCGCCCGCAACGCAGATCGGAAGGAGTTCGGAAGAGATCATGGCAGGGATCGGACGGTCAGATGGCCAGCGCGGCGACGCGGTTGCGCAGTGCGCGCACGGCGCTGTAGACGGTGAGCGCCGAGGTCTTGGGATTGGCCGCCAGCGGCTGGTTGCGCATGGTCAGCTCGAAGCTGCCGAAAGCGCCCTGGGCCTCGACCTGGTGGATGTTCTCGGTCACGGCCGGGTCGGCGATGAGGCGCACCAGCGTCCTGTCAAGGCCGAGACCCGCAAGCGACACCGTGGCCGCGACATTGGCGTTCTTCGGGTAAAGCGTCGCGGCTTCGCGCGCGCTGCCTTCGAAGATCACGGTCTCGCCCGTCAGCGCATCGAGGTCGCGGCCCTGCTCGGCCGGCGTGCCCTTCCAGGCCTGCGGCGGCTTGCGGCCGGTGTAGCGCACGCTGTCCAGGCCGCCGATGCGGGCAGCAGCCAGCGCGTCGATGGCACCGATGGCGCCGGGAATCAGCTGCACCTGCGTCTTGCCGGCGAGGGCGGCGGCTTCGAGCTTCTCGGCAAAGCCGGCGGCCGACAGCGCACCGACAGAGGCCACCACGCACGGCGTGCCGCGCGCCAGCGCCGGCAGCACATGCTCTTCGATAGCCGCGTGGCCGGCGGTTTCGACCACCAGGTCGATGCCGCTCGCAGGCACGCTGCTCGCCACCGGCACATCGGGCGCCATCTTCTGCACCGCGGCCACGCCCTCGGCGGGCACGACTATGGCGACTACCTTCAAGGCGGCATCGCCCTTGAGCAGTTCGAGCACCGAAGTGCCGATGGCGCCGCAGCCGATGAGTGCAATTCGCAGTACGTTCATGGGCATCACTCCACAGAAGCGGCAGCCTGGCCGAGCGCCGGAATCTGCGTGATCGTGTTGGTCGGCGGCCCGGCGAAGGTGGTCTTGAAGCTGCCGATGGCAAGCATGTCGATCTCCAGCAGGAAGGGGCCGGGCTGGGCCGTGGCCTGCTCCAGCCGCGCCGGCAGCTCGGCCATGCTGCTCACCCGCGCGTGCGGCAGGGCCAGCGCCGCGCACAGCTGGGTGTAGTCGGGCGTGTGCAGGTCGACGTAGGCACGGCGGCCGCCGTACTGGGCGTCCTGGATGTTCTTGATGACCCCGTAGCCCTTGTCGTTCATCAGCACGATCACCATGTCGCAGGCTTCCTGCACCAGCGTGGCCAGCTCGCCCAGGTTCAGGATGAAGCCGCCGTCGCCGGCCAGGCAGAAGGTCTTGCGGCCCGAATCGGTCACCGCCGCACCCACGGCCGCGCCGATGGCCATGGGCATGCCCTGGCCAATGCCGCCGCCCGTGGCGTGCACGCCCGCGCTCGGCGCAAACACGCGCAGTTCCCGGTTACCCCAGGTGCTGTTGGAGACGGTCACGTCGCGCACCCAGTTGAAGTTGCGTCCAGCCGCCTGCTGCACCTGCCGCACCAGCTCGGCATAGGGGCCCAGGCCGTCGAACAAGGCCCCCACCACCTGGTCGCGCACCGCCTTGAGATCTTTGAGCAGCGCCGCGTCGGCCTGGTACTGCGCGGCTTCGAGGCGGTCGGCCAGGCCCTCGAGCACGCGCCTGGCGTCGCCGCAGACGAAGGCGTCGGTCACATAGCAGCGGCCTTCGGCCGCCGGGTCCGCGTCGACGCGGTAGAGCGGGCGCGGCAGCTTCAGTTCGTACTTGAGGGTTTCGTTGCCGCGCAGGCGCGAGCCGACCACCAGCATGGCGTCGCAGCGGCCGTAGAAGTCTTCCACCGGCTTGTGGATGTTGTAGGCGCCGAGCGAGCCCGCGTCGTCTTCGGGCACGATGCCGCGGCCCTGCACGCTGGTGACGACGCCAAAGCCCAGGGCCTGCAGGCGGCGCACGGCGGCGCCGGCGTGGCGCGCGCCGCCGCCCAGCCACAGCATCGGGCGCCTGGCACGGGCCAGCTGCGCGGCCAGCGCGTCGAGCGCGTCTTCCGCGGGCGCGGCCACGGCGATGGGCAGCGGCGACAGGTCGGCCGGCATGGTCGTCAGCGCCGACTGGATGTCGATCGGGATCTCCACGCTGACCGGGCCGGCCGGCGCCGTGAGCGCGGCCTGCACCGCCTGCTTGAGCGTGCCCAGCGCGGTCTCCACGCTGCGGACACGGAAGGCCGCCTTGGACACCGCCTTGAGCATGGTGAGCTGGTCGGGCGCCTCGTGGATGTAGGACATGCCCTTGTCGAGGTAGGGCGTCTCGATCTGCCCCGTGATGTGCAGCAGCGGCGTACCGGCCGTGAGCGCCTCCACCAGGCTGCCTGCGATGTTGCCGGCCGCCGGACCGGTGCTGGTCAGGCACACGCCCAGGCTGGCGGTGGAGCGCGCATAGGCGTCGGCCATGTTGCCGGCGCCGGCCTCGCCGCGCGCGGGCACGAAGCGGATGGCGCCGCGCTGGGCGAAGGCGTCCAGGATCGGCATGTTGTGGATCGAGATCACGCCGAACGCCGCCTTGACGCCGCACTGCTCGAGGAACGCGGCAACGACTGCGCCGACCGTGACTGTGTTGTTAGAAGAGTTATGCATGGCGCGAAAGGCCTCCGGAGATGTCGATATGGCTGCCCGTCGTATACGAGGCCAGCGGCGAGGCAAGAAAAAGAATGGCGCGCGCGGCTTCGACCGGAAGCCCCAGGCGGCCCAGCGGGATGTCCTTGCGCGCGGCGAGCTGGCCGCTCCAGGCGGCCCAGTCCTGCGACGTGTCTTCGCGCGCCTCGAAGCGGCGGCGCCACTGGCCGGATTCGACCAGGCCGAGCAGGATGCCGTTGACGCGCACGCCCTGCGGCGCGAATTCCGCGGCCATGGAGCGCACCAGGTTGAGCAGTCCGGCGCGGGCGGCCGAGGTCGCCACCATGTGCGGCTCGGGCTGGCGCGCCAGCAGCGAGTTGGCGCAGACGATGGCCGCGTCGCCCAACACGGCGCGCTGCGCGGCGAGCTGCGGCAGGAACGCGCGCGTGGGGTGGATGACGGAGAAGAACTTCAGGTGCAGCTCTTCGGTCCAGGCTGCGTCCTCGGTGTCGGCGAAGGTGGAGACGCGCCCCTGCCCGGCGTTGTTGATGAGCATCGAGGCGGGCCCGAGCGCCGCCTCGCTCGCCGCGGCGAAGGCCTTGACCGAGGCGGCATCGAGCACGTCGCAGGGCTGCGCGAAGAGCGTGGCCTTCGGGTACTGCACGCGCAGACCGGCCACGGCGCGCTCCAGCCGCTCGGCATTGCGGCCGCAAAGTGCCACCGCCGCGCCGCAGCCCAGCAGCAGCTCGACCGTGGCAAGCCCGATACCCGAGGAGCCGCCCGTGACCACGGCCACACGGCCGGCCAGCGCATCGGCTGCAAGAAAGGAAGTGTGCTTGTCTTGCATGAGTCGGCCTCAGGCGCCCTTGCCGCTGCCGATGCGCAGCGGCACGACCTGGTGCGCACCTGCCGGCGTGTGGTTGAGCAGGGAAGAGATTTCTTCCCCCGCGCTGCGCACGCGCCGCACCAGCGCCTCGATGGCGCCCTCCTCGATATGGCCCGAGGTGATGGTGGCGCTCAGCGCAGCCACGATGCGGCCGCTGTGGTCGCGCACCGGCGCGGCGATGGTGGAGATATGGGCCTCGAAGAAGCCCTCGCCCAGCGCATAGCCGCGCGCGCGGTCGGCCTGCACCAGGTCGAACAGCTCGGTGGCGGTCTTGGGCGTGCGCTCCGAGTAGCTGCGCAGCTGCTCCTCCGGATAGAGCGCGCGCAGCTCCGGCAAAGTCAGGTCCTGCAGCAGGATGCGGCCGATCACCGTGGCATGGGCCGGCAGGCGCGTGCCCACGGTGACCGAGCTCACGAAAGGCGTCGGCGGCGACACCTTGGCCACGTAGACGATCGAGCGGCCGTCGCGCACCACCAAGTTGCAGGGGTAGCGCAGGTCCTCGCTCAGCCGGTTGAGGGCGGGCAGGCCCAGCTCGGTGAGTTCCAGAGAAGCCAGGTATTCAAAGCCCAGGCGCAGCACCGCCAGGCCCAGGCGGTAGTCGCGCCCGCTCTCGGTCTTCTCGATGAAGCCCATGCTCTCCAGCGTGGACAGCAGGCGGAACACGGTCGAGCGCGGCAGGTCGAAGCGGCGTGCCAGCTCGGGGGCCGACAGGGTGCGTGTCTCGCGGTTGAACTCGCACAGCATGCGCAGGCCGCGCTCCAGGGCGGGTACGTTGTAGCGGTCGGCGCCCTCTTCCGTCCCCTCGTTGTCGCTGTCGGCCATGCTGTTTTCTCCTCGGATGTCTGTTGTTCGTGGCGGCTCAGCCGCCGAGCGATGCGCGCAGCAGTGCCGCGACGGCCTGCGGCTGCTCCACATAGCCCGCGTGGCCCGCATCGGCCAGCAACTCCAGCGGCACGCCGCACTGGCGCGCGACCTGTTCGCAGGCCGCGGGCGGCGTGACCACGTCGAGTGCGCCGCAGGCCACGCGCACGGGCACGCGCGGCGGCAGGTCGGCCAGCAGGTCGGCGCTGCACAGCAGCTCGACCGCCTGGCGGTAGCCGTGGTCGTTCAGGCGGGCCATGTTCCAGCGCACCCACTGGCGGGCGTGCTCGCTGGCCAGGTCCGACACGAGCCGGCCCGCGCGCCGGGCGGCCATGCCGGCGATGCCCAGTTCGTCGAGCGTGGCGAGGCGCTCGGTGCGGACCTTGGCGCGGGCTTCAGCGCGGGACGCCGCGCCATAGCCGATGGCCGGGCTGACCAGCACCAAGCCGCGGATGCGCGCATCGCTGCGCGCGGCCGCGGCCGCGGTGATGGCGCCAAGCGAATGGCCGGCCAGCACGCACGACCCGATGTCGAGCGCGTCGAGCAAGGCGCTCAGCCGCGCCGCGTAGTCGGCGGCCGATGGTGCTGCGGGTTCGAGCGGCGTCGACTCGCCATAGCCGGGCGCGTCCCAGGCGACCACGCGGGCCTGCGGCGCCAGCAGCGCCGCGGTGTCGATCCACGAGGCCGCACCGGAGCCGATGCCGTGCAGGCATACGAGCACCGGGCCCTGGCCGCATTCGCGCACGGACAACACGGCACCGCCCGCCACCGCGACGTTGCGCGCGGGAAAGCAGGCGTCGAGCCGTGCCAGCTCGGAGGCCGGCAGGGTCAGTGCATCCAGGGTGGCAGCGTGGTTCATGTGTTGGTGGTCTTTCTCGGGAATACTGCGGAACCGGCTTTGCCGGGCCATCGGCATTGCCCCTGCAAGGGCGCTGGCGGCCACACGAAGTGGGCAAGCCCGGGGGGCGGGCCTTAGCGCTTGATCTTGGCCAGCGGGTGGTCGGCCGGGTAGGTCGGCGTGACCGGCTTCTTGGCGCCCAGCATCACGCACATCAGCGCGTCTTCGTCGCCGATGCTGATCTCTTCGCGGTAGACGCCCGGCGGCACCGAGATCAG
>Ga0116227_10012768_pt1 | contig 13526 bp, 13 predicted proteins | sample S1TSphgellanicum_FD_89693 | JGI IMG/M metagenome (GOLD analysis project Ga0116227, IMG submission 89693) | Host-associated microbial communities from peat moss isolated from Minnesota, USA - S1T2_Fb - Sphagnum magellanicum MG | ecosystem: Host-associated > Plants > Peat moss > Unclassified...
GATTCGAATGGCCCCAGAAGACATGAAGAAGACAGCTTTGATCACTAAAATCGGGTTGTATGATTGGACAGTCATGCCATTTGGCCTTAAGAATGCAACAAGTACGTTTACCAGGACTATGTCAGAGGTTTTTAAGGATTTAGGTAGTAACTTCCTGAAGATATTCGTTGATGACCTCAATGTGCACAGCCAAAGCTGGGAGGAACATCTGCAACACCTGGGTATAGTTATGTACAAACTCAGGGAAGTAAACCTCAAACTAAACCCAAACAAATGTTGCTTTGCTATAAAGAGCATTACATTTCTGGGCCATGTCGTTAGTAAGGAGGGCACCAAACCGGATCCTGGCAAAATTGAGGCAGTTCTGCATATTTCGCAACCTAAGACAGTCACCAATGTCAGGTCGTTCTTAGGTCTGATAGGGTATTACCGGAACTATGTCCGAGGCTATTCGCGACTGGCAGCTCCTCTGTTCGAGCTGACCAGAAAGGATGTTAATTTTGTGTGGGATATGGGCTGTCAACATGCATTCCAGGAACTGAAGGTAGCTCTGGTTGGTGCGCCTATACTCACACGACTTGATTTCAAAAGAGCCTTTTGTCTTAATGTTGATTGGTCGCCCAAAGGTGTTGGAGCGATATTGTCCCAAAAGGAAGGAAGATTTGAGAAGGTGGTGGCTTATGCCAGTAAGAGCTTGACAGAAGCCCAGAAAAAATTCCATCCCATGGAAGGGGAGTGCTATGCACTAATTTGGGGCATCATGCATTTCAGGCAGTATTTGCACAGGAATCATTTCATTCTGCGCACAGATCACAAACCTCTGGAGTGGCTAGCCACCGTATCCAATGCGCATGGCAGGAGAGGCAGGTGGGTAGACATGTTATAGGATTTCAGCTTCAAGATAGTCCACCGACCAGGACTCGGGCACACGAATGTCAATGCTTTGAGTAGGAATCCGATTGGACCAGCCACTGATGATGATGACTTCAGTGAAGAAATCCAAGACATTGGAATTACTTTGACTGACACATCGAAAGGAGAAGGGGAGACTCTCTTTGTTCAGACTGGCAAGGAAACATAATGGCTCAGTGGCAGAAGAAAGGTCAGGGAGTGCATACCACATCATGCGTGTTGCTTTGGCATCAACCACTGTAATTATGTTGGCAGCCAACAACTATATGTGGTTGATGTTGTATCAGAAGAAGAGCAGCCCAAGGAGCTTGGTCCTTGTGAGGCCGAAATTACAAGAGGAGGTGAGCTTGTGCAGGACGATGATGTGGGAGTGGTGCTGAAAAGAAAGAGGCCCCAATACTATGACAAGCAACAACAATTGGAGCTTGCGTTGGCAGCTCAACAACTGTTTGAATCTGGTGAGCATGACTTGGTTCCAATAGGTTCCAATGAGGAAGATGAGTGGGGTGCTGACACAAGGCACCAAGACATATGGGAGGATGTACCCTGCCTAGATTTATTGCAGAAAGGCATGCTACCAGACACTGTTGATTATGTGGAAGCTAGGAGGGCAAGAAAGAGAGTGTTGAACTACCACTGGCAGGATCAATCACTTTATTTCAAAGGGTTACTTGTACCAAGGCCATAAGACCGCATGGGTCTAATGGTCCGAATGCATAAGGACCTAGGGCATTCTAGGGAAGAAAGAACTATGGCAGAGATATGTAGGAAGTATTTTTGGCACAATCGGACTGAGGATGTGAAGACTGTTGTGAAGGTATGTCAATAGTGTCAGATGGTGAGAAGGATGGGGAGTATACGCTCGAAAGATGAAGAGTTGAAGAGTATACCCGTTTGTGATCTATTTCATAGAGTGGTTATGGACACTGCAGGACCGTTGCCTGAAAACAGGTCAGGAAACAAGTACATTCTGGTGGCCATCGACCACTATTCTAAATGGTGCGAGGCTAAGGCCGTGGTTGATCATGGTGTTAAAATTGCGGCCAGGTTTCTGGAAGATGACATAATCTACAAGTATGGAGTCCCCAAGTTTGTACTGACTGATAATGGTGGAGAATGGGCTACAGAATTCGATGTTATGTGCAAAGACTACGGCATCCAACATCAGCAAACTGCACCCCAGTGGCCTCAGTGTAATGGGATGGCAAAGCGTCTGATTAAGACCATCAAACATGGCATTACCGTTCTTGCTGCAGCACCCGAAAGCGTAGATTATTGGGACGAGCATCTGGCTAAGATACTGTTTGGATATAGATGTGGGATCCAATCTAGCACCAAGTTCTCACCCTTCATGATTTTGACTGGTCGCACACCCTGTCTTAGGGCAGACAATTACTTGCACGCTCTAACTGTTATAACTAATGATGATGTTGATGTTGAAGTTACTGCAGCACAGTTTCTATAGAAGGTGAAGCTTATAGCAAACATCCATGAGAATGTCTTGCTCAATGTGGAACAAGCACAGAAGAAACAGAAGAAGACCTATGATGGCAAAAAAGGTAAGCAGACTTTTGAAGGTCTAGTTGCAGGTGAAACAATGGTGAGGATGAAGAAACCAGGAAAGAAGAAAGCTTTGGCTGCAAGCTGGGAAGGTGTGTACCAATTCATTAGGCACACAGATGGGAAAGGGAACTTTGATTTTGACGAAGGCAGCAGGATTTGCATCATCCAGGATGCTGATGGACATCAGTGGGAAAGACCTCGTAGGGATCTCCAAATCTATCACATTCAACCAGACTGAGTGAAGCTGAGGAACTCAGCTTTTTTTAAGAACAGAGGGGTTACATATGTGACCAAACAACAGGTCACCTCACTGGTGTGAACACGACATGCTTTTAAGGGTTGCTTTTTTATTTATTAGCCGTCATTTCTGCAGCCGAAATCTCTCCATTACTGCTACGGACGTTGCATGGGGAGGTTTTCTCTCTTTGTGGGCTATTATGGAGTACAGGGAAGAGGCGGCGCCAATGATGCTGAAGGATGGAGCTCTATTGATGAGGGAGGTGGAAGGAAGGAAGGCGGCAAGAGGACAGGAGGCGGTGGTGAGCTGATAGCGGGAAGGTCCAAACGAGATGATGAGCAATGCAGATGGGAAACAGAGAAGGACGGACGGGGAAGTGACAGAGAGTTGTAGAGAGTTGTTTAGAGATGTGTAGAAAGTTGTTTTTTTTTAAAGAACTTGGCTAGGTTGTTACAATTTCTTCCATTGCGCCAACAACTTGGCCAAGCAGATGTTGTAAGGGCTAGACTTTCATAAGTGTTTGATCTTTGATGAATACAAGGAAGTCAAAAGCTTGTGCTCTCTGGAAATTTTCATGAAAGGCAAGGTGTGAGTTTTGATGTCTGATTATCTGCTCTGCCGATTTGTGGATGCATGAATTGTTTCTGTTCAAGGATTAGTGTATGCAGGTAGGAGTATTCTGTGATGAGTTTAGAGAGAAAGGGTTAGTGATTTGTGATTTGTTCAAGAAGATCAGCAGAAAGAGACCACTCTGTTCATGCCCATGTTGGTAGTCAGATTTGTTGATACACCTTGGCACCCTCTCTTTTTGGTTACACCACACCACACACACACACACACACACACACACACACACACATAATGTTGTCCATAAAAGGAGCTGGGTACTCTTATGAAACACAACCCCAAAAAAGGTTAATTGTCACTAAATAAAAGGCATGATGTGTGATCAAACATATGCATCAAAATCAAGAAAGGAGTATCCATATCACATAAAAGACAAAATGAGAATAAAAATCAATATGGCATATTAGAGTTATCCTTCAAGTGATCCTCAGTTCAGACCCACAATCGTCAGTTTCATCCCAAATTGTTGGTATTTTTTAAATGAGCAAATTTTAATAAAAGCCTATACCAAATATTAAAATTAAAAAATACCATTTACTACAAAAGTTTGAAAAAATGTATGAGTAGTTAGTGACAGTAGTAGTGAAAGCTGCCTAAAGAAAACTAAAGATGCAAGATAAAACTCAGAATATCACCAATTTTGTGGGGTGTGATTAGCAAAACCCTAAACTTTTCGACTACCGTATTTGTGGGGGGTCATTAGCAAAAGTCTCTGACTAACAATGTGCACTACTCAGAGACACATTTTCAGTATTTTTTCAGTGCACATTGTTTGGACGTTGTTACTCAAAGATTGTTGGGGTTCGATGCTATCAGTTTGCACAACCCCCAGTATAATCAGAGAATCATTTGTGAGAAGCACCATGCGATTTGCAAGTCAGTGTTTTAAGACACACTGCTTACTTTCACAATAATTCTAACAGCAATTGCATGATGGTTTGTAAACCATAATCTTGTTGAAGTTCAAACTGGATCCAGTAAAGAAATATGAATGATTACAATTGAACAGTTAAAATAAGTGGCAGATGTGGGGTATATAACTGATCGTCACCATACCACAGTCGTAATGCTCTTGTAAACAAGCTTCTCTGGAGTAAACAATCACCATCTTTACCATCAAGAAGAGTCATTTGCTAGTCAGTGTCTAATAAATGTGTGTCAGCCAGCATCAGATTGTGTTTGGTGAAGTTTCTTCAAGTTGCTAAGTGCATTAGAGACATGATGGGAAAAGGGAAATGTTTGTACATTGCCATGCCATGAGAAACCTGCCTGTTTGGCAGGAAGACAGAATAGAGTTGAGTCGTCTGACTCCAATTGAGAGACACCTTAAGTATTTATGCTCATAATTGTACATTTGCCTTGTCAGCATGATATGCTGACAAAATATTTTATCCAATTTGCTGTCACTAGAAGTGGTATTGAATCTGCAGAGAAGGAACTTGGCACCTCTATATCCATGGACTTCCGCTTTAAAGCCTACATCCTTGGAGGCCAGACAGGAACAGGGAAGGAGTGGCAATGCTGATGTTGCCCAACACTTATCCCCTTCTGATCGATCAGGATCAAGCTGTTTACTCTGTACAAAACTCATGTGGCTTCTGTCAACATTTGAGAAGCCAAGAATTCCAGACTTAGGAATGTTCACAGGAGAAAACAATGATGGACAGCTGGGTCCCCTTAATCAAAATTAAGCATCTGATTGACCAAGTCCTTGTAGCTCACCTTCTGCTTCTTTTCACTGGAATCACCTGGCCTTAGCAGAATTGTTGGCATAACCGTCTCCTCTATAGTTGACTTCTCCTGTGATGCTGCTGCATTATTTTGAAAAGACACATCTCTGTCTGCCAAAGATGAGTTAAGCTTTGTCTCGAGGGGAAGAAGATTGGCAGCATCCCCACTTTGTGACAGTTTGAGGGGATCTCTGGGGAAACTCTGGAAGGGTAGTGTTGATAAGGACAGTGGTGTTCGCAACAGTTCATCCTTGTGTTCTGGTATTGATTCAAGGGTAGGTCTTCGTGATACAAAGTATGAAGGGAACAAATCACTGAGCATTTCATCTACAGAACTTTGAACTCTTTTGTCTCCATCCCTCTCCACCTTTTGAATCCCCACTTCTCCATCAATACTGCAGCTTTCTCCACTTTGCACCACCTCTTCTCCAGGGGCAGTACCACTTTCAGAACTTGGCCTTTCCCCTTCTTGCTTGTCATTATTCTTACTTAGCTTCACCTCTTCTCCCTCATCATTACACTTCTGTTGCTCTTCACACCAGTCTGTAGCTGTAGTAGGATTCCTGTTAACAACATCATTGCAAGATCAGCCATGAGAAGTGCTGCAAGGTAAACGCAACTGTCAGCTTTGCCATTGGTGCTCACCATTGCCTTCCAAACCTTCAATGCCTGACTTGATAGAGAATAGTCAAGCAGAATCCTTTGTTCATGTAAACTCCAACTAGGGTCCACAGCACTATTGCCCTCTGCATGTCAAGGATGGCACAAACTGTGGCACCTATGAAGCAGATAGACACTAAACCAAGGGTCATCATCTAAAATGATCATACCTTTTCAAAAGCCTAATCTGGGCTGCTCTGGTTGAACTTGGTCTTGGAGCAAGCTTTGGTGCTGGTTGGACTTTGCCGGACTGCTTTGAGGCTGCATCCAGCTTGAGACGGCGTTTGGGGACAATCTCCTCACTCTCAGATGATGAGTCCCCCTGATCAATGCCCTGGTGTTCTCCTCTCCTCAATCGTCTTTTCTTCAGCATCTTGTTACTTTCTTTGATCTTTGATGTTGGCATTAGCTTTGTTACCATCTTCTCCTCAGGTGATTTTCTGGCATGCCCCATTTTCAACAATCCTTTCTCAATACCCTCAGGCCTTGCTGCTGCTGCTGCTGCTTCTACATCCTCATCAAGCACCTGTATGGATGTGGTTGCTGGAACCTCTTCCTCTTCCTCTGCTTCCTCCAGAACCAATCCATCCCTGTGGCAGTGCGTTACATTTCAGAAGACTAACAATGACAAAAACCATGTGATTCATAACTCTAGGGGCTCCATGTGACAGGAGGCATTCCAGAAGGTGCATTTGCAAGTTGTATCAATGTTCTAACCTGAATTAGTGGCAGTTCAAGGTACAGCTGTTCCTGCTCACAATAATGTAACAGAAGGTAACACAAACCTGAGATCATAGTCTGATTCTGGATGGCTGTTGCTGCTCAGAGCATCTTCTATCCAACAATGACTAACGATGTTGATTGAGCTTGACTTCAACAGCTTCCTTTCTCTAGCAGTAAAGCTGTGCCAAAACACTCCATCAGTACCAACTCTATCAATATCAGTACCTACACATGTCACAGCAGTCCAAAGGCAGCCAAAAAAAAATTCCTTCGGTGCAAACAAGCTAAGATTTTACAAATTGTGAAACTTTTTTTCAAATGTATTGGGCAGTTCACAGTACCCAGGAACCAAACAAGCAACATAAAGTTGGGTACTAGCCTTTGTAATAATGTCTTATATGGTACAGGGGATTCTGGAGCAGTGTAGACCACCACATGTGTTACAGACTGATCCATTGTCTTGGAAACTGAACCTTCATACATCAACACCTCCAATGCTAGTCTTCTCAATGTAATTGCAGCTACCACTTGTGTGTCTGGATTGCTGCATGGAAACCAGCAAGTGTATGAGTTACAGCCATGTGACAAGTTCAACTTGAGGACCTGGGCAAATGGAAAACCTATGCAATTATGATGAACTTTGAAGACAAGTGATGGTTTGGAAACTCACATGGAGTGGAGAGGATGGTGAAAATAGATATTGCAACTACTGAAGTGGCACCAGGTGGGTGTGGGGCAATACTTCTCTCTGTACTGCTTCACCTCTTCCATATTAGGTGCCTGTTTGTTAACATCCATGTTCTCAAATAGCTGCAAAACCATAGTTCCCCTTCTTTAGATTCCAGGATTTGCAAATCTCTTTCACCTCTCCAGCTCTGACATTTCTGGTGTGGTATATGGTGACAGCCCTAACAAACTGGAACTAGACAGTCACCTTCTTGCAAAAGAAATCTGTGAAATTTGTACTTATAGCATGTCTGCACACGGTTTCAGAGAATACATTCCCCTATTCCGTGCTATCTCTAGTTCTACTCTGCCTGCCACCCTTTCTGTACATGGGCAGCAAGATATGCTGAACTAGACAATGTGCAGTGACATATACCTGTTTCATGTCTGACATATCAACATCAACAAAGTAGAAATCCCCAAACTCATCAATGTCATCCTTCATCTTCTCCGTTGTGGCCTTCGACATGTGTAAGTAGTACCTGTTGATACAGACAACAATCATTGAATAATCCATGCCAAATAGTACAACAGTGTGCAACCAAAAAGGAATTCACTTGAATGAAGAAGAGTCATTTACCAATGACTACCCCTAATGACACCAAGAGATTCTAAGGACAATAACATACTTGGGTGCCAAAGGCAGAAGGGCCTTCCTGGCAATGCACTCCAAAAACCATGAATCACGAATAACATCACCAGTGTTAGCTGCTGCTTGATATTTGATGCCTGCATTCCACAGCAGAACTCAGTCAAATTGGTCAGAAAGCACTAAGCACATCTCAATCACTGAATACAATTGAGATCAAAACATAAAAAACTCAACAAGATATCAGGCACATACAAACACGAAAGAAAACATTCCTACCCTTCTTTTGAGAAGCGATGGCATGTGTCACAGCTTTGCTTAAGTTCATGGAGAATGTGCCCCCGTTTTCAACCACCAATTTGTGCAGCTCTCCAATTGAATATTCCAGTGACGTGTTTATAAAATCTGGTCCACCATAGTCAGGATAGGGCAACTTGTTTTCTGCATCAATCCTAAACATAGAATCCTTGAGAAGTTGAATCACCAGCAAAGCAATTATCATGTTAAATGGGAAACAGAAAACTACTTATATACAAAAGATAGTCACAGGTGTTCTGAAGGATACAGAATATCAATCCTTTGAAAACAAGAGTGGCTTGCTTGACATGTGACACATCTGTAACCATCATATGTGCGGGAACCAGTAATTGCAGGATTTCAGGCTTCACTTGCATTGCCTTCTTAGCTCTGCCCTTGGGAAGGTTACCAACTTCAGGTTTCCCAACAATCAGATCTCTAGAATGGACTGTCTCTACCAAAGCTGCAATTTCGAATGAGTTTCTGTCAGATAATGAGTTATCCACTTGTATAAGCAGATACAATATTTTTGCACAGATATGAACTTCTGATTTGACATTTATTCCCACTGCTATTCACTGCTATTCTGGTTTTCCAGAAGGTCCCTAGAGACTTGCTGAACTATCAGAAAACTAAAATATAGTGAAATAGCTATAGTCAGCTTGCTACAAGCCTAATGGATGGAACAACGGGATTTCATTGACTGGTGAGTTGCAGAGAGGTCTCACTTTGAATGTCAAGGCAGTCATACCAAGGCTTGTCGTACCGCACTCTTTGAACCCTTGGAAAGCGTAAGCTATATGGTGCTGCAAACACCTGCATTACAAGCTCGTAGACAACAACTCAATGCAGTCAGTCCATTCTCATGCTGCTGATGTTCAAGAGAGCAAGGGAAGAGTAGAATGAGGGCACTAACCTCTGACCGGATTGTGCGTATGTCACTTGTAATTTGCAGGACAACAGACCTGCAGAAGATAATATGAACACCCAATCAACAGATGCACAAGAAACTGGTCAAAATCTAAATATATTGGATTGAGGGGGATGTTGTTTTCCATCAGTCACAAAGAACCATGTGATGGGTTAAGTCAGTTTTCCCCATTTTACCCCCTCAGCTCTTAGTGGCAACGACATACTATTTTCTGGAGGTTTAAATTGGGAAATTAGCAGCAATGATGTCCAATATTCCAGAGTCATGATGCTCCAACCTCACAATCATGAGTGTTTAGGGTCTATTTTCTTTCGCTTTTGTTGGATTGGAATGGATTTAAGCAAGAGGTTTACAGAGCACCACATCCCAAAACAAGGAAATCAAACTCTTCTGTTTTTGTTTGGGGTGGGGGTTGTGGTACTGAGAAATAGGTGACAAGCATGCCTATGGCATCACCACGCATGTTCATATCATGGGTGAATATTGAGAACAAACTGTTATCTCAGAAAATCCAGAATCAAAAATGAGAAAGATGAAGAAGATAACCCACTTGTCAGGCTGATCAATCCACACATCCGGACGCTCCTTTGCACTGTTTGTCACCACATAGAAACTAGGTGGCTTACTGTTCTTCTCATTCTGCCTGCACTTAAGCAATACAATCAGAAAATGAGGAACACATGTCCAGGAACATGCAGAGTAAAAGTGAAATGTGAATTATATAGCAGGTTGAGTTTTGATCAAGGTAGAAGCATGAATGGAAGGCTTCAAATTTAACAAATCCAACCTGAAATAAGGTTTAAGCTTGTTCACCAAATGCTCAGACTCATTCCCAGAGAGACCTGATCCCACTTTGCAGAAGGAGTAAAATCTGCATCCATCCAACTATCATCAATGTCCAGTTTCAGAATTGTTCAGCATGATGGCAGGAGTGTTACATGTGCTAGTGAAAAGCAAGCTAGAAACTTGTCACAAACTTTGTAGGGTAGGCCCCAGCCTTGGGCCGATCAGCAACTCCAAGCAGAAATTGTGCAACCTGCCAAGATGCAGATTTCAGGTTATTTCTGAATCAATAGATCAACATGACCTCATGTAATGAAAGTTCAGGATAGAAAGTCTTCTTTTATAGATTCTACTGTAAACTGACCTCACCACCACGACCCCCTGATCCATAATAGCCACCTGTGCAACAAACATCACCTACAGTGAGTGCCCACAGGCACATTGTTGCATGCCAGAAACATTCTCTTGAAAACATGTGATTTGGCCAGGCCTAGAAAGTGACAATGGCTGCAAGAGAACTCGTGCTAGAATTACAAGCTTCAAGTGCAGCCTGTAGATATCAACCTATGATGAGCACATCAAGGTCAGATTCAGTATGAATGTAGTCAGGCTTCAGCTTCAGCCATTTTGTGCTGCGATCACTTGGCTCCCATTTGGAATCCATGTCCTTCAGAATCACTCCTTCATCTCTGCAGATGAGAGATGCCACCACAATAACACCAACAGAGGATCGAAACAGTTGTTGGTGTTCTTCACAATATATGGGTGAGGGAAACAGCACAACTAAAGGTAATGGTCAAATGCAGACATCTGGAATACCAATATGACAAACCCAATGAGAACCACAGTACAGAAGTACAGAACTCAAGTCCTTGCACATGGCCAGGACATTTTTGAATCAGCTATCAATTGTGAATTCCTCAGAGGAATGGATGACTATGGGAATGGATAAAAAATTGCACCTGTTGTCAACAGTTTCTTGGAAAAACTTTTGTGCTTCTTCAGCACTGGAGGCCAAAATTGACCACAGTGGCTCCCCTGCAGAAGGAGTCAGAGAATGGACCAATTCATTACACAGGGTTTGTTATGAAATCTGAAAGTACTTCGTTAAAGTCAGGGTTGTGGTTTGAGTGAATAGCACATATCAGCTGACATTGAAGACAAACAAAGTTAGCCCAACAGCTTCTGAATATCATGTTATTAATTCCTAAACCATGTGATATGAAAGAAGATGAAACAAGACAGAATGCTCTGTTTACCAGAAGGACGATGTGCATTGAGGCCCCCTGACTCCGGAAGGAGCAGTTCAAGACGGCCCTTCAGAGGGCGAATTGCCTTCTGAAGCAAATGCTGCCGCTCCCTTAATGGCCGGTGAATGACACTGCTGTCACCACTGTACAGTATATCAAATGCCACATCTTCCCTCTCTTTGTCAAGAATGTTCATGATCTCAGAAGGAAATGTGCAGTTATGGACTCTTTTGCTTGATCAGTTCACAACCATCCTATAGTACAAAAAGGGATGCTCTGAGAATCTCAGTGAGGATACAACAAAGCTGCAAACAACAAGCCAAAACCAAAATTATGCACTGATCAGTAAAGATCATCACAATATGTTCAAGAAGGGAACACACATAGCCTGCACACAAGTCAGGACAAAATCATGTCTGGATGACATTACCTGCTGGCCAGTGTCTAAGCCATCTTTTGCCTCCTTTGCTGCACAGCAGAAACAAAAGGGCAATCAGGCTCAAGAGAGGTAAAAAAAAAATTTCAACTCCACAAAAAACATCTAAAACAACATAAATCTTCTAACTTGAAGAACATAGTTTTGCAGCAACGCATACCCCCTCCCAAGTCTTCTGTTTGCAGAGCAGTGCTCTGATTGCAACACATAGAGAGGACACAACAGGAAAGACACATCCAGCCACTTATCATATATCTATGAGATTGCACAGCAAAAATAGATATATTCTGTCTTCCACTTTGACGGATACCATTATGTCAGTTCCAGAAAACCCAAAACAAACATGACAAGACTAAGTGCACAATATCCTTATGAGTGATACTCAAAAAGTATCAGACTGTCATGCAGGTACTTACCGCAATACCTGATGTGGCCCTCATCTGAAGAAAGACCACTCTGCATGAAGGAGTTTAGGGAAATAAAAGGCTAGAGGGATCTCACCAATCCCCCGATTTGAGCCAAATTCTGCAAAGTGATTGGTCAATCGGTCCCAGACCAACATCTCCCCATCCAGTATGCATCTGTAGATCCAAACACAATATAAAACAAGTGATTTTGATCAAATCTATGGCAGTCATTCCATAGCTGCTTATGCAACTGTAGAACACTCCTTCCAAGTCTGCAAATGCAATTGCCAGTTCTGTTTAACAAAATTAATCTCAATCTATGTGTCACTATGTTTCGCTTTAGATGTGACCTCCTAGAGCTGGATGTGTGCTCTCATTATCAATATTTCTGTTCCTTTGGAGGTTCGTTGCTTCTAAAGAATTTCATTAAGGTTATTCTGATACAATTTCAACCTGGTTGTAGCATTCACTATTACTAACATGGTTCCCCATAACTATCAAATATGTTCATTGAAGGCCAGATGAAGTCCAGTAGGTATTGATGGATGGTGATGAAGAACAAAGTGGGTACTTTGGATATCTAGACATCAGCCTCTGCATGCTCTGAGAACATACTTCTCTGGCAGAATATTTTGACACAATGTATCTGCTATAGCCTCTTTGAACTCTGAATGATCAATAAAAGTCCTGCAACCACACCCCACAATCAGATTTCCATTAGCATGACCTACTTCGTGTCCACATCTAACTAAAGGCACAGAGCAATTGATGATCAGAACTGACTGTATTAATGCTGGGGAAAACAACCAGGGGGCAAGCCCATTTATTCAATGGATTACTACACAATCATGCAAAACCTATGTAGATAAATAGAGGCAACAACAAAGTGCAATACTTGAACCTGAACAAAGTCCATAGCAGAAACTTGGAAGATATAAACCTGGAGAAAAAGTGGATGTCATTCCCATTCTTGTGCACTTGAATGCGATCACCATCAAACTTGCACTCCACCACAACTTCCTTACCCCGCAACTGTAAAACATGCCATGCAAAATAGAGTGCAAAACAAAATTCCTTATGGTGATGGATGTTTCCAATTTGTCTCCTTTCAGAGAGGTTTTGTTTGTGAGAGACAAAACAGTTTAATTAGAGCTCAGAACAGGGCAAGCACTAGAAAAGGTTGATGCAAAAACTACCTTCTTCCAGGCTTCCTCCACATTTCCAACCCTTGCTGCCAGTTGAGGTCGGACCGCCTTCCCCACTTCTATGTCCTGCCACCATGGAGAATCCCTGTGAGCTGAGCAATAGAAACTGATACTCATTTGTGAACTCAGTACAAACATGATGCTCGGATTTTGGGTTCAGGGTCTTCACCTGTCGCTTGTACCGCTGATTGCGGTCACAAAGTTTCTCACACACCAGCTTCAAGTCACATGTTACATTGAAGAGGTCCTCTGCATCAGGGTGAAATACACTGAAGACTGTCTTCTCACTGATTCCAAGCTTCAATTCTGTAGAATTTTTCCCAGGGATGTTAGCTATGGCTCAAACACATTTGGAAGTGCCAGTCAACATGTTTGGTTTCAACACTGAAGCAAATCAAGAACCACTGCCTAGTCAGTTGTATGAATGAGCTCCACCTTGGTGATTGCAA
>Ga0116227_10012770_pt1 | contig 13524 bp, 10 predicted proteins | sample S1TSphgellanicum_FD_89693 | JGI IMG/M metagenome (GOLD analysis project Ga0116227, IMG submission 89693) | Host-associated microbial communities from peat moss isolated from Minnesota, USA - S1T2_Fb - Sphagnum magellanicum MG | ecosystem: Host-associated > Plants > Peat moss > Unclassified...
CTGCTTTTGCTCATCCCGCTTTCCCCTTTCTCTGGATTTCTTGCCTGTGATCTTTCCTCTCTTGGAGACTGCATCTTCCTGTTGGCATCCCTGAGATGCATCTCCGCTTTGGTTCTCTTTCAGGGTTTGTGTTTGCTGATGATCCTCAGCCACCTTTGTCTCATCCCGCATTGTGAGATTGATCCTCCCTGCCATCTCATCGACATCCACAACTCTTACTATGACCTCCTGTCCTACTGATACCACATCTTGGACTTGTGACACATAGTTTGAGCTCAGCTGGGAGATATGCAGTAACCCATCTGTGAAAGCTCCAATGTCCACAAATGCTCCATATGCTTGCACTGCTCTTACTTTGCCTGCGAAAACAGCTCCCGGGATCAGCTCCTCCTTCTGAATGGTTCTGATCTTAAGTTTCTTTGCAGCAGCAGCAGCAGTAGCATGGCCATTACTCCACCCACTCAGTTTACTAGTCTGTTGCATCATGGGTTTTGTTGGGGTGTCAACTGAAGAAGCTTCGGTAGCATCTTCATCTGTTGTCTCCACACAAGATGTAGGAGCATCACCTACACTAGTGTTTTCTTCTGCAGCAGCAGCACTCTCTTCTTCAACTAAGCTCTCTCCTCCTGTAGTAGTAGGAGGACTTGCTCCTGGAACTTCTTCAACAGTCACAGTTCCTTCTGAAACAGAAGAAGAGGCAGCAGCAGTCAAAACTCTTCCTGAGGAAACATTTCTTGCATCCAGACTTGGCCTTGTGCCTTTCCATTTGCAGTCTATTTTGATGCGATGATCCGTCGTCAACCCAATCGCCAGATTTCGTTTTACAAGAGTGCAGTGATCTGAGAAAGAAGATGTATAAAGCAAACTTCCGGAGGCATGGCTGCGGTTTCTTCTTGTTCTTCCTCCTCTCGGAAGGACACCCGGAGCAGCAGCAGCATTGCACCGAAAGTGAATTGCATTGTCGCTCAGGACCAAAGCAAAGTACACCATCTTGTTACTGCATTCATCAAAAGACGAAAGACCCATCAATCAGAAACAAGGGAAGTTCATCAAAACTCTACACCTCCAGCAAAACAGACTGCATTCACCACTACCTCTTCTACTCTCCGTTTCCAAGCTCATCACCACAAAGCATTGCATAGTCCAGCAACAAAAGCAAAGCAATCGTTGCAATGATATCGCACACTTTGCAAAGGAACTGTAGAGGAGAAAAAATCCCGAGCTTCACTCTACTTACTTCTTCTTTGAAATCAATCTGCAATTGTCGTCACTTCAGAGTGTTAGCTTCTTGTTCTTGTTAGACTACTCTACACAGCCCTAACAGACACCAACTCTGCTTGCAACAGTGGAACTACAAATCCCCCACCCCCCTCCACCACTACCCAGCAGCAACATTTGCTCAACTTCCTGAGCAACCCACAAAAACCCCAAAAACAATCAATCCCCGTCAAATGGGAAACAATCCACCACAAATGGAAACAACCCACAAAACCCAAAACAACGATGCACGAAAATTGAAAATACGGATCAACAATGAATCCGAACAAGAACAACAACAGCAATCCAGAAAACAATCATCTGCAATTTTTCTAACACGAGTTTTACAAAAGCGGAGAATAATTTTTTTCATGTGATGACAAGCAACACGTGCTGCTTGATTCATTCATGATGCTGCTGCTGAGCTGCTGTTGCTCTTAGCTCCATTCATGAATCCTTTTTTGCAAGTAAGTACGGATGCACGGATCCATTCAACGGCCTTTTGAATCTGCATGTAACCACAAGGGACGTCTGAATGAAGACGAAGAAGAAAAAGAAGAAGAAAGGGATTTGCTCTTCGTGGATTCATTGTATGTCGTCGGATCGAAAGACCCTCTGAGGGTTGGATCTGTGTTCATGCAATTCCTTTCAGCAAAAACCCCAAAAACCCTCTCTAGGGTTTAGGGTTTTTTGACTTGTGTAAGTTGTATGTGGGATCTGTTGGATCCGGGACTTAGAATCAATCTCAGCACCTAGAATCTAAAGGTTCAAGCTTGTGGATTCATTGTGTGTCATCAGATTGAAAGACCTTCAACGGTTGGATCTTCTTCATGCAATTCAGAGCAGAAATTTTTGAGGGTTTTGAATTCTGCAAATCCTAAAATTTTATCTCAAATCGAACGAATTCAAAATGGAACATTGGGTGTGCGATCATTGGATCTGAAGCAAAATAAGACAATCAATCTTCATAATCTTCACGCAGTGCAAACCCAAAAAAGAACAAATTTAGGGTTTTGGGATTTGTGTATTCAAATGGGTGGTGGTGGTCATTGGATTTCTTCTTTGAAACCTGATGGTTGGATGGATCTTCATGCAATAAAACAACCAAAAACCCATTTTAGGGTTTTGTATTTACCACCAAACTATATGGATTATGGAAAGGGCAAGCAGCTGGTTGGAAAGACCTTGTCCAAGGATTTTTATATTTGGCCCTGCCCAGGGACTATCGTATTGGATCCAACTTTTGGAAGTTTTACCTTATTTTATATTAGATGAACTGGTTTCTTTGGTGAAAGTGTTTAGATTGGCATGGATTGTTTTGGTGTTCAGAGTGTGGACACAGTTCGTAGATGTACAACATCTTATCTATTGGCAGGGCCAACGTGTTTGTGACGCCTTGTTTTTCTATGATACATGATGGTGTATCTGTTGGATATCACTGGGAAAAAAAAAAAAAAATTAAATCTTACGAGTTTTTATGCATAGCAAAAGCCTTTTTTTAGAAGTCATTGATGTGAAAAGTTGATGAAAAAAATTGTTACCCCGAATGTACTATGTTCTTTTTAACATGGATGGAAAAGAGGCATAATAATGCACATGCACTCCTCCATACAGGAACATAGAAACATGTACCTTCATTTCCTCACATTGCTAGTAATAGGGTTGCCTTTTCATAACATGCCCCTCTTGCTTTACATATACAATCAAGAGTATAGGGTTTAGGGTGCTCCAAGGTTTAGGGTTTACCTTTTTTTTTCTTTTTCTTTTTTTCAATTTTGTGATGTAGTAGTTGAACTGGTGATCATTCATAAGATGGTTTAGCCAGATTTGGCTACAGAATAAATATAATTTTTAAAAAAAAAAACAAACAGGATCCTTCTACATTCTTGGCTACCTACTGGATCACTGAAATCTGGTGATCTGGAAGGTTTTTTTTCCCTCCCATATGTGGGGAATTTGGGCTATTTTTTTTATGGAAAATCCTTTGTATATGTTGAAATCATATTTTTCAGGTTGAAATTTGGTGAAATTTCTCCCCCCCCAAAAAAACACAATAACTAGGAGTGTCCTTGTTTTACATCATCTTAAGATTCTTTAAATGATTTTTACTTTTTATGAAACTTCTTTACATGACTTTAAAATTTAAAAAAAAAAAAAAAAAAAAAACCTTTTATGTATTGCCCTTTTGAAAGGTGATATGTAAATTACCTTTTAATTAATTAATTGCCTTGCACTTTCTTCCCTCTCCCCCTCCAACATGTTTTGGTGGTGATTTTCAGCATTTGGTGACAAATAGAAAGGAGATAAAACTCATACAACGGAATATTTTAATTTTTTAAAAAAAATGGCCCAAAGTTGTCACATAGTTAAAGGGTGAATTTTTTTTGAAATTGCCATATTTAGACCATAGGTTTTAATATGACACCAAAATATATTGGGTTCCAAAAAAACAATCTACTTGCTTTTATGACTTGTAACCAAATTTGATTAAGAAGTCCTCCTCTTGCAAAGGATAATTGCCAATCCACATACCTCACAAAATATGAAAATAACTCCATGCTCTCCTCATAACCCTAAAGGAGTATCCATGATTGGATACTCCTTTCGGACTTATGGCCTCTCAAGGACAAACCCTTTGCACACATTTTGGCCAAGACTACCCTATCTACCATGGATGTGGGGCACCAAACCTCTCGTATTACTAACCCTTGTGCCCATTTTCAAACCCTAGAAAACCCCACATTTCCCATGTGCCATATGCCTTTGTACTCCAATAATTGTACCATCTTATCATCACCTTTGTCATACCCTAGTTGACACTAGTGTGTGTGTGTGTGTGTGTGTGTACCTTAGATAAGTATGATAGAGTTATCCATAAAGTCCTGCGATTCGGAGCGTAAATAGCAATTTTGGTGGTAAATTGAGTTTCATCCTGCCTTTCCTTTTTCCTGAGCGCCTCCACTGCTGCTACACATATTTTCACTGCTCCTACCTGTACAACTACTATAATTACTGTCAAACCTTGTGCATTAAATGCTGAGTTACATCCTCCATCTTTCATTTAATTTCATCCATAGCCATCCTCTGCACATGCGGGTTTGAATTGTAATCTCCATTTTACCCTCACTTACAAACACAATCCCATTGTTGTTGCCCAGGAATTGCAGGAACAACAGGTTCTTGAACACAGACCTTGTGGAAGCAACCTCAACCTCGGCCTAAACATCTAGACAGTTATTGATTGAGAAATTGGGATTGCCAGAAGAACTGGCCTCTACAGAGGTTGCTAGAGCGTTTTGATGAATCTGAGGATATGAATTCCTGGGCAACAACATGCTCACGTCCCGTAACAACAACACCTCTGAACCCTGCGAAAACACTTGCTTGGCATCATCCAAAAGCACTCACAAACATCCCCCACTCCTGATAATGTTCTTCACCTTGACTTGTAATTGCTGACCCTTTTGAAGCTTGAGCACCTTCAGTTCACCTGCAGAAGCAATGACCTTTGAGACTGGATCAGAAATCATGAGAAAGTTTGTTTTCCTCATTTGAGAGCCACTTCATACTGCAAAGAGTACTTCTTGTATATACACATGTCTACATATGGGTACTGAAAATTTGCTGAAGCTCCTACTCCCTTCCCCCACCTACCAGCATTAGCCTGGAGCAGAGTGCTAAGAATTATTCCCCTTCCACAGAAACATGGCAACCACAATGTGATCAGAGCTTGATGAGAACCTGCTGGTCTTCTTAGTGTGGTGATTGAGCAACAGCTTGTGCAGCTGTGTATGAAAAATCTCATTGTCATCTCTTTACTTCTGTATATTGGAATTGAACAAACCTTTCCAGGTACAGATGATAAGCCAGTGTCAGACATGGTGTTCTGCGAGGCTCTTCAGTTTAACACCATGTGCACTTGAAACATTCAGCATAAGGCTCTGCTTTTGATGGTCCGCAAATGAACTCCTCCTGTCATAAACAGGTCATGGAGTCCACCACATAGCAAATCTGTGAAGAATGGATGCTTTACTGAAGAAATGACAAATGACGTACAACAAACTACAAGAATGGATTCTTGGCTAAAGAAATGAGGAATGCTCTTACCAAGTTTGTGTCCCTTATCAGTAGAAGGTCTCCAACATCCCACTTGTACAGACAACACATTCAACGACTTCAAGAGACACTGATAGTGGCAAACATGGTGTCAGTTATTTTTTCCCTTCTCAACATGACGGTGAGGCATTGTCACCACCTGGAACAAGAGAGACTTTTAAGGCTCTGTGAGATTGAAAGCATTGACAGAAAAGTAAGCCTTCAATATCATCAAAACTTCCATCAAAGATATTTATTTCTGCAAGGACTTACATCTTGGGACCACTGCATGTCAATGTCCTTAAACCGATATGACTCTATGACCCAGAACCATGAGCCAGTAAAGAACCAACTGAGTTTGTCTTTAAAGATCTCAGAAAAATGATCCCTATACCTAATGACCAACCACTGCTGGAGTGTCATTGAGTGTACTTCTGTAAAAAAATCCAAGCCTGCAAGTCTGCAAACAATCACTCTGTACACTCTCAAGTGACAGTAACCAGAGGGATTGCAGGACAAATGACTGATTCAATAAGTGAGACAGCAGAGTTTAAATGCATACAAGCCAAGGTCATACAACCATAAACTCTTTGCAAGGGGTTACAACTTAGAAGAAAAAACTTTTTTCAGTTTGTTGTTTCCCAAACGTGCTGCAAGGGTGCTTATTTGATCCTGATAAGAATTGCTTTTCTCAGTATGTGGCAAGCCTGCAATAAGAGTGAGCCGTGCAACTGCAGTGGTTACTACTTCCCCTGTTCCTGTGGAATATGGGATTTGCTTCTTCTCCATTGAAAATATCACATCCCAGACCTGAAAGAAAAATCCAAAACATCAGGCAAACTGGACCCACAACCTTTGGGTAACTGGGCTTCTGATATCTGAATGTGAAGGATAAGAGTTCATCAGGATTTGAATCCTTTAGAAGTGGCACTTCAAGCCAGGGCTGATTGAGAAACCAAGCATCCTAAAAACTCTGCTCCCTCAACACTTAATTAGAGAGTTTAGAGGCTGCTAAAATTGAGAAGGTGATGGTTGTGGCTCAAGCAACACTTAAGAGTCAAAAATGTCTAGTTGATCAGATTCTATAAGCAACTACCATTCACAGATAACATACTATGGGAAACTTCTTCAAAATGTCATCAACTGAGTACAAAATGTGGAGACATATACCAGGTTCATGGATTAACTTCTTCTTGTGCTTACTGCGCCCCATGTGTATTCATTAGTGCTTGCTGAAAAATTTGAGCAAGGCACAATTTTCCATGTCCATGAACTTTGGGACCAAAAGCAATAGCAGCTCACACTCTGACATATGAAGCTAATCTCAGCAATCAAAGTCTTTTCAGGGACCACTTAAGCTTTATTTTTTGGCTCTCAAAGAAAGGGTGTTGAGAAAAACCAGTGAGCTGATGCCAAGCATGTGAAAGGGATGCATCTAGTATGAAGCAAAATGCATCTCCATGAAGCAAGCAACAAAAGAGGGAGTCTTCCTTGTACCTGGATTCTTTTCCCAACTCTGATGGGCACTGCCTTGACCATAACTTTGTGCCCATAGGGCACAGCTTGCAAGTGAGCAACATTCATCTCTACACCTGCTGGTCTTGCTCCATTGGCAGCAAGCTGAGCACCCATGCTTGCCAAGCTCTCTGCTACGTATGCAGTAATCCCACCATGTAGAACTCCAAATGGCTGCAAATTTCAAACCCCATTCCAAGAAGATGAGATTACACTATTGAAGCAGAGTACAAAAGGCATCAAAATTCCTGAATAACTGAAACATTCACTCTCGAGTGTCTTGATATTTCTGACACACTCAAAAGTGATTTGCATTGAAATCAGGTGGGATTGAGAATTTGCAGAAGACAATCCACAAAAGTAAGACTCGCACTTCATAGTCTAAAAAACAATCGACAAATGATTCCATGTGTGAATCTCAATCTCTTAGTATGAGAGAAACTGTACTGCTAGGATGGGAATTTTTCATTGCAGACGTTTTTAGCAGAAATGGACATGGAAAGCAAACAGTTTCAGTGCAAATAGCATGCACTGCATCAGTTTCCCAGCCTTGCAAAGTTGGAACAATGAGAAAAGCAGTGCCCATCGAGATGGGCAAGAAATCTATCTGCGACAGATGTGGTAGCGTCAAGTAGCAAGAAACTGAGGGAAAGAAAGACGAAAAAAGGTTCACAAGCTGGAAGAAGAAGAAGAAGAATGTTAGGAAACAGACACCTGCGCAGAATTGTTGGAGACTACGAACGATCCGCTCAACTCTGATTCCGATATCACTTTCCATTTGAAACCAATGTGCGTGAGGACGTCGAAGCCATCAATTGCTGCGCTGATCTCCTCCTCGTCTCCCGACGACACCATCGCTGTTTGTTCTTTTTCTTCGCTCAAGATTACAATTGCAACTCTCCCTGATATCCTTTTACGGTCGGGCCGAGCTACCTATTGTATGCATATGCGCGGCCACCTCAATGTTCGCATTTGCACAACACAATAGATTCTTCTTCACAGACAAACAAGAAATTATCGGAACAGAACACAATACTTTCTTACAAATTCGAAGAAGAAAAAAACAAGACAGAAAGCAAACGGCACGGATTCGGCAGGGCCCGGCTATTGTATGCATAGAGGTATGCGCGGCCACCTCAATGCTCACATCTACACAATACAATAGATTCTCCTTCACTGAAAAAACAAAAGTAATGTCTCACAAATTCTAAGACGAGAAAACAATGCCAAAAAGCAGATGGCACAGATTCTGCAGGGCCCGGCTATTGTATGCATAGAGGTATGCGCGGCCACATCAATATTCACATTTCCACAACACAATTGATTCTTCTTCACTGAAAAAAAAAACAAGATTGGAACAGAACACGATAATTTCTCAAAAAGTCACAAGACGAGAAAAATAAAATGAAAAAACAATTGCAGAAAAGCAGATCGTACGGATTCTTTTATCATCATTGATTGCCTCAAGCTCCTCAGCTTGAGTTGAGAAGGAGATAGGAGACGACGTCACAACAATACGCACATTTGGACGTCAGAAGATTGATTCTCCGCTCTCGTTGTGGATTCACCGTATGCTCGCGGACGCCTGACGCTTGATTCTTCGCTCTCGTTGTGGGATTTCCGTATCCTCGCGGCGGCTTTCAGAGGAGAGTGCACCGAAGCTCCCTCGGAAACGGGGCCAAACGCCGGGTTTACACAAACACTAGCTGCACGGTCCAGAAGAGAGTGAGTGAACCAGAACCAGCCACCGGCGCACTAGCTACTGGATGAATGTTACGTATAGGAGACTACTGGATGAATGTTACGCATAGGGACGGGTTCACATTGAGGCCCACCACATCAAGGGCAGTCTGCTATTTTTCGGGGCAGAAAATTTAGTTAGACTGGGAAATATAAAATAAAATAAAAATCAGGCATTTTAAAATAGCCCAAAAATTTTATTAATTTGTGGGCAGTTTGAAACTCCATTCGGGCAGTCCACAAGGTGAAGTGCACTTGGCAATTTGGCAATTTGGTGTTATTAATTGAACTTTGTGATTGCTTTGGGAACATGGCCTTGGTAATGAGGAATTTTAACAATTTGGCAATGTGGACAAGTGAAATATTGGTAAAATTAACTTGGCAATAGCCAAAATAACAATATGGACTTGCGTAATTTGACAAAAATGGAGTTGAATTTGGCAAATCACATAAGCATAAATAAAATGTCTTCACATTTTTTCCTTTGTATATTTTGGTCTCTCATTAACTCAAAAAAATCATATTTGTTGATGTCGCAATGATGTTGCAAAAATTGTAAATTTGTTGATGTTGCAACGATGTTACAAGAACTGTAACTTACACAATTTGAAAGACATTTTTCAACCTACCAAAATGTATATTTTTCAACCTACCAATTATCCATCAACATGTCCCTTCTCATTATCCTTGTCACTACAACATTATTTCTATACAATATCATTATCACGGTGACATTTTACATAGACATTTTACCCTAAACCCTAAACCCAAGGCATGACATCCAAGGCAAAGACTCACATATACCAAAGTGTGGGTGGATTTAACACTAAATCTAGAGAAGGTAAAGACTAGAAAATCGAAACCTGGAGGCGGTTTAGGGTTTAGGGTTTAAGGTTTTGGGTGTAAATCAAAATTTTAATTTAACACACCCTTAGAAAAAAAAAAAAACAATGACAAACAAACATACAAATATAACAAAATTGATATGTCCAAAATGAATAAAAGAAAATTCAATAGAAGCATAGACTCATATGAACAATGATTTCAAAAAATCATGAAATGCATCAAAAAAAATTTGAAGAATTTTTTTTGAATCACTAAATGTAAAATGAATCAAAATTAATTCTAAAATATATCGGAATCTAAAATACAAGCTCTCAATCAAGTATGATAAAACTAAAAGGACCAAACTATGAATTTGCATAATGATCTTTGAATGGAATGAATTTGTGAGTGAAAAAAATGATTATATCCAATAAAATGTAAAATCATTAACAAAAATACAAAAGAAAATTCCGTACAAATTACATTGGCTTTACCGTTGCATCAAGCAGCAAACCAAGAATCTTTGGATCAATCATATGAAGATTGATGGTAATCAAGCAATTCTTCAAATGGTTGAACACATGTTTAGTTGATGTGTTGACATTGAGCACCTCAAGTGGATGTGGAAAAAAAGGTTGTGCACAATCAACAACCTCTAAACATTGCTTATGCTTACAAAGCTCAAAATCATCAACATCAATTTCATGTAACTTGTCATTTTCCACAACATTCTTATCTTGAACAAGACCATCAACATCAAAGAATCTTGAATTTGAAACAAGAATAGCAATAGTAAAAGTTACCAACCTTGTAATGGGAATGACAATTGAAATAGGAACATCAATTAAAGAAGAAACGACAACTAAAGTGGGAACAAAAATTGATGCAAAGGCACAAATAGAATAACATCTTGATCATGAAATAAAAATAATAATAGTAACAAATCTGCTCAACTTTGTATCAAAACCAAAAGTAATGGGCGAAGCACTAAACCCGAAAAATAGGCAAAAGGCTCTAAATCACCCTCACCTTTAGAATGAAACTCTTGCAAAAGTTTGGAAAAAAAAAAGGGGGATTAAATAAACTAAAAGAAAAAATGAAAACTAAGGAAAAAACTAAGTAATATTTGCATGAATAGAAACAATAAATCAGTAGTAATAAAAAATATTTTTTATTGAAAATTAAAATCAATTAAATCAAAACATAATCTTCAATGTGCAAATCCTACACAACAAGAAAACAATTAAAATCAAGAGACCCAAGAAAAATAACTAAATTTTTTTTAAAAACTTACCTTTGTATTTTTAAATGCCTTTTTTTCTTGGCTCAAAGTTTCATTGTAGTAAAAAATACGACTACCCTTCAATTCACCAAAAATAATATGCTACATAGTTTTGTCACACAAGTGTTTATTGATTTGGTTATACTTGTGATCAATTTTTTTTAAATAAAATGAAAACCAGAAATAAATTAGGAAGCAGAAAAAAAAAATTAAATTATAGAATGCAAGAAAAAAAAAAGGGGTAAAAACTCATTTCCCATATGAAATTAGGTTTCAATGACCCATAATTCCATACCATATGCTTTAGGAACAAGAGTCTCTTCCATACGGGTGATTGCAACCCCTTTTCGAGTTTTTTTGGTCAACATTTTTTTTTTTAAAAGGGAAGGAAAATCAAACATCATAACATCAACAATTTGATGAAGTTGGTTACGAATGATAGAAGATGTAATAAACTAAATGTCATCACAATGTTTACATTTAAGTGTGGGTTGTAAAGGACTAAACTATTTATCACTAGGACATTTAGCATGACAATGGCAAGCTAGTTCTTTAAATGTAAAAATCACAATCATCAATTGGATAATCAACAAAAAACTTACATCGATTAACAAAACAACGTGTAATGTCAATACACCAATTTAAAAAAACACCTTGACATAACCTCAAAACAACATCAATAGGAAGAGTAACCAAGGAAAACTTTTTAAAATCAACCTTTCATAATTTAAAAGAACCCCTCACAAAACAAATTCTAATACAAAAGTAATCAAAGTGAAGATTAAGACTAGATGGAATATTAGGGTGACACATAGGTTGAGACAACATCTGTCACTCCTCTTGAATAAAAATAACATCAAACTTTATGATGAACTTATTAAAACCAACATTCAACACCCACAATGTTGCTTCATCATTAGAATCCTTCACTCAATGGTACTTAACATCAATAGAAAATTGAATGGGATAATAGGTGCTACATTTTATTTAGTCATGTACTAATTTTGCCTTTGCTTAATCAAGCGGCCTCAAACAAAGACTATATATTACATGACAAAAAATTAAATTAAATTAAATTAATGGAACCTTGGTTAAAAAAATGGAATGTCATAAACCCTAATCCGAACCCTAATATAGAAACTTGAACATCAACAAATTTTTTTAATAAAGAATATACTAAATTATAGTAGAAAAAATGAATAAAAAAAGAAGGAAGGCAATAAGAAAGAAGAGAAAATATAAAGGAAGGTTTCGATGGCTTCAAGTAAGAACACAAATCTAGAAGGTATTTTCAACAAAATCTTCACCTACATAAAGTTGCATCATTGCCATCACCATGCCTCAAAAGGTCTATTCTACAACTTCTATTTAGGGTAGGAAAATGAATCAATAAAGATGCAAAAAATATTGGACAAGTAGTTGAAAAAAATAGAAACAAAATCAAAGGAACTTTAAATGATGAAGGTTTTATAATTAGGCAATTCCAATTTATAGAGTTGTATAAACCATCATGCAAACCCTATCCTTAAAAACTTGAACATAAAGTCAAATTTAAAAAATTTAAATTAAAAAAAAAGATTAGGGTATTTACTTGGTGGAAGGGTAAGGATTCTCATCCTTCTTTACAACTTGAAAAACAAAAAGTGAAAGTGTATCAAAAAGCTTGGGAACAAAATTTTCATCCTTAGACGAGTTTGTAATGGATCTTTCGACCATTTGCCAAACACATTTTTCACTCATACCTTGTCATGTTTGTTGGCTTTGTGACCCCCTTTATTAACATTTTCCAACTATGTTTTGCTAATGTCAAGAAACGTGAACTTGGATACTACATCAACGCCATCTTCATCATCAGTTGTAGGAACTACATCACAAAAGCCAACTGTAATAGTAACGACATCATTAGGAATGGGAAAAAACACCTAGTTTTTAAAGACATCAACTATAGGAAAAACTTCAAAATCATCAACACTTAAAGGAACATAGGTTATTAATAGTTTGCAAATGTTAGAGCATTTGCATATGCTTTAGGAGGTTGAAAAGAAATAACAAACTTTGGTTGTTGTAGGTACACATCAAATGCACTATGGGACCATAAAATACCATCACCTATCAAATACATTATGGGACCATAGAATACCACCACCTATAGAATCAAAAGAAAAAAGTATAAAATGAATAGGAGTAGGTACAACATTAGAAGGAGGATCATAAACAAAAGTCAAAAAAAGGATGGGGTACAAAATCAAAATCAAAAGGAAAAGGTAAATAATTAGTAGGAAAAAGCATAGATGATGTAAAGATTAATCCAAAAGTAACTGAAGCCATGGATGTTGGAAGCTTTGATCCAAAAGGTTTTGAGGCTATGGATGGAGGAATCCTTACTAAAGAAGCTAGAACTTCAAATAGTTCACTCAATTTAACAAGGGTTAAACCTTCAAAAAAATCGTCATCAATAGAATATAACTCTAAATTTTTTTTTGTAGTGTTTTTTGAAAGTCAATTCATCTTTATGAATCATTGTTATAACAAGGAGAGGGCAAGGAAAAAAAGGAAAAAATTGCTTATAAAAAATTAAAAATTAGTGAATTTAAAAAAAAAAAAACCCTATTGTCCATCTCCATAGAAATTCAATGGGAAAATAAAGATGAAAATAAAAAAATATGCAAACGAAAAAAACAAACACCACCAACACTTGCACACAAAAAAAAAAAAAAAAAAAAAAAAAAAAAAAAAAAGGGGAAAAAAAAAAAAAAAAAATAAAAAAACAAAAAAAAAAAATAAAAAAAAAAAAAAAAAAAAAAAAAAAA